>Ga0206677_10000211_pt1 | contig 53295 bp, 72 predicted proteins | sample M130m12015metaG_FD_155475 | JGI IMG/M metagenome (GOLD analysis project Ga0206677, IMG submission 155475) | Ammonia-oxidizing marine archaeal communities from Monterey Bay, California, United States - M1 30m 12015 | ecosystem: Environmental > Aquatic > Marine > Intertidal zone | place: USA... | reverse complement strand
AGCAGAACTTGTACAGAAATATAGAACTATGATGCAACAGCCTGAGGTATCTCAAGCTATCGATGATGTAGTAAATGAAGCAATCTCTATAACAAACGATCAAAAAGTTGTAGAGTGCGTTACAGACGATTTAGAACAGCCTGACAACATTAAGAAAAAGATTAGAGAAGAGTTTGACGGTGTACTTAAGTTATTAGATTTTTCTAATACTGGGTATGAAACTTTTCAAAAATGGTATGTTGACGGAAGAATCAATTATCATGTTATGATTGATATTAAAGCTCCTAAGAAGGGCATTCAAGAATTACGATATATTGATCCTCGCAAGCTTAGGAAAGTACGTGAGTATAAAAACGAAAAAATTGGACAAAACGACAACCAAGCAATAGCGAAGAAGATTAAGAACGAATATTATGTTTATAGCGAGAAGGGATTCAATAATATCAGTGGCAGTAAGCCACAAAGTTTTGCAGATGGTAGTACTCAGGGAGGAATGGCAGGTCTTAAGATTGCAAAAGACTCAATCGTAAATGCCAACTCTGGACTACTTAACGAAAATAGTACACTAGTACTATCACATTTACACAAGGCTTATAAGCCTTTGAATCAGTTGCGTATGATGGAAGACGCAGTTGTTATTTACAGAATTTCAAGAGCGCCTGAAAGACGCATCTTTTACATCGATGTAGGTAATTTGCCTAAGATGAAGGCAGAACAGTATCTACGTGATATGATGACTAAACACAAAAATCGTGTAGTCTATGATATGGCAACAGGCGATGTTAAAGATGATCGTAGGCATATGTCTATGACGGACGATTTTTGGTTACCAAGACGTGAAGGCGGTAGAGGGACAGAGATTACTACTCTACCAGGTGGACAGAATTTAGGCGAATTAGATGACGTACTGTATTTTCAGAAACGTTTGATGAAAGCCTTGAACGTTCCCATTTCAAGAATGGAATCTGATGCAGGATTTTCTTTAGGAAGAGCATCAGAGATTTCAAGAGATGAGATCAAGTTTAGTAAGTTTATTAGTAGACTAAGAGCAAGGTTCTCTACTCTATTTGATAAATTACTAGAGAAGCAATTAATTTTAAAGGGAGTGATTGCTCCTGAAGATTGGGCTACAATTCAATCTAATCTCCGTTATGACTTCATGAGTGATAATCACTTTGAAGAATTGAAAACAAGTGAGATTTTAAGAGAACGATTAGGACTACTCAGAGATATTGATGAGTACACAGGCAAGTATTACTCACAAAATTGGGTACGCAAGAATGTGCTATATATGAACGAAGACGAAATCGAGACTATGGATAAAGACATTAAGGATGAAGAAGAAAGAGATTCTGATAATGACGATGATTCTAGTTCAGACATGGATTTCGGCGCAGAACATAAGATTGTATAGACTAGTTGTAAAAGAATATAAATAAAGTTATATAGATAAGGAGATAGTAAATGAGTGTGAAAGATTTAATTAAACATGCGATGGACAAAGATGCAACAGAGTTTGAGTCTAAGTTCCAAGATATTATGGCAGACAAAATGACATCTGCTATCGAAACAAAATATGCTGACATGTATCCTTCAGGCAAGGTAGAAGAAATAGAAGAGCCTGAGGTAGACGTAGAAGCGGAAACAACCGAAGAGTAAGGGGCAACAATGAAAAGCTTTAAGGAAATGCTTGCTGAGACTACAGATAAACCAAAGTCTCCAGATGAGCAGAATTTTTTAGACAAACATATCGTTGACAAGCGTGACCATCCTGTCGCACCAGATGATCAGTTTTCTGGCGAGATCAAGGGTAAGAAGAAAAAGAAGCGTGAAGCTGATCGTGAAGAAGGTCAAGATAAGAAAGTCTACGAAGACGTTGAAGCTGAAGAAGAGGTCATTGTTGAAGGTGTTCTTGAAGATTTAGCTAGTATCGTAAAAAGAAAGTCAATTGGACAAGTTAAGTTTAAAGACGGTAAAAAGCAAAAGGTCGACTTAACCACAGCATCAATGATTCTTTCAATGCACAAGCAGTTGAATGGATCTAATAAAAAGAAAGTTGAAGGCATGCTAGACGATAGTAAAAAGTTTATGCAGATCGTTCAATTTGCAATGACGGCAGGTAAGTGACATGACATTACTAATCAAAGAAATCGTTGAAGACGTTCAGTATCTCAAAGAAGATATTATAAACGAAGAAGGCGAAAAGACCGGAAAGAATTATTTCATTGAAGGTATCATCATGCAAGGTGATATCAAAAACAGAAATGGACGTTTATATCCTGCTACTATTTTAGAAGCAGAAACTAAGCGTTACAACGAATCTTATGTTTCTAAAAATAGAGCATACGGAGAACTGGGTCATCCTGCTGGTCCTACTATCAATCTAGATCGTGTGTCTCACATGTTTACAGATTTAAAAAAAGAAGGCTCTAACATTGTTGGAAGAGCAAAGATAATGGAAACTCCTATGGGTAAGATTGTTAAAAATCTTATTGATGAGGGCGGTCTCGTAGGGATCTCTTCACGTGGTATGGGTTCTATTAAGCAGAATAAAGATGGCGTTATGGAAGTGCAGAGCGACTTTATGTTAGCTACTGCCGGAGATATCGTTGCAGATCCATCAGCTCCAGATGCATTCGTTAAGGGTGTTATGGAAGGCGTTGACTGGATCTATGATGTAGCATCTTCTTCGTGGACAATGGCAAATGCATTTGATCAGATTGAAGAGGAAATCAAAGAGACTGCTAAAGTATCTACTAGGGAACTAGAGATCAAGGCGGCCGCTCTTTTCGAAAAATTTGTAAGTTCATTGTCAAAAACATGATTTTTATAAATATAATAGATAAACACCTACTATTAAAGGAGAAACCAAATGAGTGAAGAACTAGAGAAAAATCTAGACTTGGACGAAGCCAAAGCAACTGGTGAAGATTCTGTTGCGGCTGATCCTGTAACACCCGCTGGTGGCGCTGTAAAAAAGCGTAAAGGCGATGTTAAAAAGGCAGCCGATCCAAAAGCAGATAACATCGAAGACGATGTTAAAACACCACAGGGCTCAAATGACGAAGGACTGAAAGAAGCAGTCGAGCGTCTATTTGAAGGCACCGAATTGTCTGAAGATTTTAAAACACAAACAGTAGCTATCTTCGAAGCCGCTGTACAAGAGAAAGTGACTGCTGAGAAAGCCTCACTTGAAGAAAAGTTTGAAAGTGATCTGCAGGAGCAAGTTAATGTTACTGTAGACGAGTTAGTTGAAAAAGTTGACCAATATCTAGACTACGTTGTAGAAAGCTGGATGGAAGACAACAAGGTTGAAGTCGAAAGCAACATTAAAGTTGAAGTCGCTGAATCTCTTTTAACTAGTATCAAAGGTCTTGTTATTGAGCATAACATGGAAATCGATGATGAGCAAGTCGATGTAGTTGCAGAATTGGAAGCTAAACTCGAAGAGTCTACTTCTAAGTACAACGACATCGTTGAGCAAATGATTGAAGTTCGTGAAGCGAAAGAAAAGTCTGATATTGATATCGCATTCAAAACTATTTCTGAGGACTTAACAGACACTCAAGTCGAAAAATTGCGTGTTCTCTCAGAAGGCGTGTCTTACGAATCAGTAGAAGAGTTTGCAACTAAGATGGAAGCTATTAAAACTTCTTACTTTGCTGAACAAGCTCCTGCTCCTGTGCAAGAAGACGAAACCGATCTTCTACAAGAAGAGACTGCGGAAGAAGCAGAGCAAGTAACATATGTTGACCCAGATGTTGCTCGTTATGCGGAATCGCTTGGCCGCTTTGCCGCAAAATAAATTTTTATAAATAATACTAAGTAAAATCTCAAAAAAGGAGAACCACAATGAGAAATGAAGAACTAATGCAAAAGTGGAAGCCGATTCTAGAGCATGGCGCTCTGCCCGGCATCCAAGATTCTCACAGAGCGGCCGTAACGGCAACTCTTTTGGAGAATACAGAAACATCCATGCGAGAAGGTGAAAGCCTTGGAACATCTGGATCTTTGCTTTCGGAAGCCGCACCAGCTAACTCAACTGCTGATGTGCAAAACTACAACCCCGTACTGATTTCACTAGTACGCCGTGCAATGCCTAACTTGGTTGCATATGATATCGCAGGCGTACAGCCGATGACTGGCCCAACTGGCTTGATCTTCGCTATGCGTTCTAAGTACGAAGACACATCTGGTAAGCCAGAAGCCTTCTACGGCGAAGCAGATACCGATTACTCCGGTGCTGGTACTCATGCTAACGCATTGGGTGCAGGATCAGAAACAACTGGTACTGGTATGGCTACTGCTGATGCAGAAGCACTTGGCGATGCGACTAATAACGCATTTGCTCAAATGTCTTTCTCTATCGAAAAAGTGTCTGTGACTGCTAAGTCACGTGCTTTGAAAGCTGAGTACACAACTGAGCTTGCTCAAGACCTTAAAGCTATCCATGGTTTGGATGCTGAGACTGAGTTAGCAAACATGTTGTCTGCTGAGTTGCTTGCTGAAATTAACCGTGAAGTAATTCGTACAGTTTACACGAATGCTAAAGCTGGTTCACAAGGCGGAGTAGCATCTAACGGTACTTTCAATCTTGACGTTGACGCTAATGGCCGTTGGTCAGTAGAGAAGTTCAAGGGCTTGATGTTCCAAATCGAGAAAGAAGCGAATCAAATCGCTAAAGACACTCGTAGAGGAAAAGGTAACATGATCGTATGTTCATCTGATGTTGCTTCTGCACTTCAAATGGCTGGCGTTCTTGATTACACTCCAGCACTTAACTCTAACAACTTGAACCCAGATGACACAGGCAACACATTTGCTGGTGTTCTTAACGGTCGCTTTAGAGTGTACATCGATCCATATGCCGGTGCAAACTACATGGTAGTAGGTTATAAAGGTTCTAGCGCATTCGATGCTGGTCTTTTCTATTGCCCATATGTACCGTTACAAATGGTTCGTGCAGTTGGCGAGAACAGCTTCCAGTCAAAACTGGGCTTCAAAACTCGTTACGGAATGGTTTCTAACCCATTCGCACAAGGTGCAACTGTTGGATCTGGCGCACTTACTGCCAACTCTAACGTCTACTACAGACGTACAGCAGTTACTAACTTGCTATAAAAATAAGATTGGGACTCTGATCGGGAAGATTAGAAATAACCCAACTCACTTTAAGAGGCTCTTCGGAGCCTCTTTTTTTTGTCTGTATAAATATAACAGTATGGCAGAGTATCATGGGGCGTGATACTTAATAGAGGCGACCCGCTAAAGTTCGCTATCGTCTACCATACGCTATATAAATAGTACTATACAACTTTGATAGAGGATATCATGTCAACATCAAACTTTTTATCACCAGTAGAGTTCAAGTTAATAATCAATAGATTGCCTAACACAGAGTTCTATGTTCAACAGATCAACGTGCCTGGTATTAACTCTGGTGCCGCAGAGAGACCGACTCCGTTTAAAAACGTCTACACGCCTGGTGATAAGCTTATCTTTGATGATTTAAATGCTACTCTCGTTGCTGATGAAAATCTTGCATCATTCAGAGAATGCTGGGATTGGCTACATGCAGTTACACGTGCTGAGGGATTTGAAGGATACGCAGGACTCAATGCTCCTACTGTCGGCGGTGCAACTAAAGTCACATCAGATGGTAAAGGCGCTATGTCAGACGCTAGTTTGATCATAATGGATAGCAACAAAAACTCTAATATCAAACTATTGTTCAAAGACGTATTCCCAATTAGCATTGGACCAATACAGCTAAATACTAGTGATACAGACGTAGTACCACCTACATTTGATGTGACGTTTAAATATAGCGGCTATAGCATTACAGTTTAGAGTTGACTTTTTACTGAATATAGTGTAGACTAGTATAGTTGCACATGTACTTAATTATGGAGATATTATGAAGATAGATGATATTATTAAAGAATGGGAAAAAGATGGACCAGTGGACACCATCAACATATCTAGAGAATCCTCTGAGATACCAAAACTACACAACAAGTACTTCAAGTTCTATATGGGAGAAGGATATCTCTTAAAGAAGATGAAGGCTGATTACAAAAAACTGCACAAGTTAAAGACTGAGTATTATAGAGGCGAACTAGACATTACTGAGTTAAAGCAGTATGGATGGGAACCGCAACCATTAAAGATACTGAGACAAGACATTCCGTCTTACATTGACTCTGATGATGACATCATTGACGCTTCTCTTAAGATTGGAGCGCAAGAGCAAAAGGTAGAGTACCTTGAGTCTATCATCAAGCAGATAAACAATCGTGGATTTCAAATCAAATCAATTATAGACTGGGAGCGGTTTAGAACAGGTGCTTAATGGATAACGTGAGTATTGAAAAGGTCGATGACGTTTACATAAGAGTAAACGCTGACCCAGGGATCAAAATGGAAATGAGCGAGTACTTCACATTCGAAGTGCCTGGTGCTAAGTTCATGCCTGCTGTTCGAAACAAAGTTTGGGACGGCAAGATACGTCTATTGAACACAATGACTGGCATGATCTATGCTGGACTAATCCCGTACATACTCAAGTTCTGTAATACAAGAGAGTATCACGTAACGATTGATAAGGGCTTAGTGCCTAACAATGTAGTAAATGATGATGCTGGTATGCAACTTGCAAAAGAATTCAATTCACCATTTGTGCCACGTGACTATCAGAATGAAGCAGTTGTTCATGCATTACGTAGTGAAAGAGCAATGCTTTTATCGCCAACTGCATCTGGTAAATCTTTCATCATATATCTACTAACTCGTTTTCACGTAGATGCCCACGACAGAAAGGTTTTGATTGTTGTACCAACTACTTCACTAGTCGAGCAAATGGCTTCAGACTTTGTTGAATATAACAATGGTAACGAGTTGTCAATACATAAAATTCGTGGTGGCATCGATAAGAATGTTGACGCAGATATAACCATCACAACTTGGCAATCTGTGTACAAGTTACGAAAGGATTGGTTCGCTAAGTTTGACGTTGTAGTAGGAGATGAGGCTCACTTGTTTAAGGCTAAGTCGCTGACTAAAGTACTAGAAAAAATGCCTGAGTGTCAATATAGATATGGGTTTACTGGTACATTAGATGGTACTCAGACACATAAACTTGTATTAGAAGGTCTTTTTGGATCAGTCTATGAAGTCACAAAGACTAAGAAACTCATCGAAGATAACACACTCGCAGACTTTGGCATCACTGCAATCGTTCTTCAATACCCTGATGAAATTAGGAAGCTAAATAAGAATAAGAGTTATCAAGAAGAAATTGACTGGATAGTTGGCAATGAAGCAAGAAACAAATACATCAGAAACCTCGCACATAGCCTCGAAGGAAACACACTTATCCTTTTTCAGTTCGTTGAAAAGCACGGCAAGATACTGCATCCGATGCTTGAGGGAGGTAACAAAACCGTACACTTTATCTACGGAGGTGTTGGTGCTGACGAGCGTGAAGCAGTTAGGCACTTGGTTGAGTCAAGCAATAATAATATTATTCTCGCTAGTTATGGTACTTTCAGCACTGGTGTTAATATTAAGCGTTTGGATAATATCGTCTTTGCAAGCCCTAGTAAATCGAAGATACGAAACTTACAATCAATAGGTCGTGTATTACGTAAAAGTAAAGATAACACTAAAGCCACTCTATATGATATAGTTGATGATCTACAGTGGAAGAGTAGTAAGAACTTTGCAACTAAACATTTTATGGAAAGAGTGAAAGTCTACAACGAAGAAGGTTTTGAATTTCGTATATATAATGTTAACATAAAGGGAGATTAGATGCTTATTCATATCAAGATGAAAACAGGTGATGATTTAATAGGTAATCTCGTTAAGCGTGATGATAATGAAGTTACTGTTGAAAATCCAATACAAGTCAAAATACACCCAGTTCACGGATTCTTTGCTAAGAGTTGGATGCTCTTATCAGAAGCCAACAGCGTGGACCTGTCACTCGGAGATATAATCTTTTGGGGAGAAGCAAATGTTAAAGCAATCGAATACTACGATTCATTTGCTGAACGACTCACAGAACTAAAGAGTCTAAGAGCCAGAGAAGAAGAGAGACAAGAAGAGTACGAAGAGATTGAAGACGTTCTCGTAGCTTACCTAGAGTCTAAAGACTCAATAAAACATTAATATACTTAAACATCGTATAACTCTATTATACACGAAATCTAGCCTGTGTCAAGTCTTTTTTAAAAATAAATCGAGAAAAATAGTGCTTGACAAACAGCCCATGATAGGTTATACTTGTACACAATAAGGAGTGAAATGCATGGCAAAGAGAAATTACGTTAACAATCCAGAGTTTCTGGAAGCTATCATAGCATATAAAAAGCTATGCAATGAAGCAGAGGACTCGGGTGACAAAAGACCACAGATACCCAACTATATAGGTCAGTGTATCTATCAGATATCTACTAGGCTTGCATCTAAGCCTAACTTCTCTGGCTACTCATATAAAGATGAGATGATCAGCGATGGTTTGGAGAATGCGATACAAGCACTAGGTAACTTTGATCCGAACAAGTCCCATAATCCGTTTGCTTATTTTACACAGATTATTTGGTACGCATTTCTGCGGAGAATTGAGAAAGAGAAGAAGCAACTGTATATCAAACATAAGGTCACAGAGAATTCTGTTATGACTGGCACTGCTGTTGATCGTGCAGAAGGCACTGTTGACACTAATGGTGAACCTGCTTATATCGATTTGAATAATGACTACATGACCGACTTTGTTCGTGGATACGAAAAGAAGATGGAAGACAAGAAGAAAGCCCAGACCAAATCCAAGAAAGGCTTAGAGAAGTTCATCGATGAGGATAAAACGAAAGAGGAAAAAGAATGAAGATTGCTATCCTAAATGATACACATTGGGGTGCGAGAAATGATAATGCCGCAATTGCTGAACATCAGATAAAGTTCTATCGGGAAGTTTTCTTCCCACATCTACGTGAAAATAATATCAAGACTATCTTTCATTTAGGCGATGTCACAGATCGGCGTAAGTATATTAATTTCGTTACTGCTAAGAACCTTGAAGATCATTTCATGAAAGTATGTGCTGACGAAGGCATTGAAATGTATATGATTGCTGGCAACCATGATACTTACTTTAAGAACACTAATGATGTAAACAGTCTCAGACAGTTATATGGTAATACGAGCCATAAAAATCTACATTTGTATTGGGAAAAGCCAGTTGAGTTAGATATGGACGGGTGTAAGATTATGCTTGCTCCTTGGCTGTGTTCTGATAACTGGTCAGAGTCCATGAAAGCAATGGCTGATACGAAAGCGCAGATACTCATGGGTCACTTTGAGATCACTGGTTACGAGATGGACAAAGGACATCTATGTGCTGATGGTATGGACCGTAGTACGTTTGCTAAGTTTGATTCAGTATATTCTGGTCACTTTCATCAGCCATCTTCTATTGGTAATATATCTTACTTAGGCGCTCAATATGAAATGACTTGGTCTGATCATGATCAAAAACGTGGATTCAGTGTGTTTGATACTGATTCACGTACTATAGAATATATTCGTAATCCATTCAGCTTATTTCATAAGATTATGTACGATGATGCTGATATGACTATTGAAGACATAGCAAATCTAGACACAACTCAATTGAAAGACACTTTCATTAAAGTTATTGTCAGAAACAAGACTAACCCTTATATCTTTGACTTATTCTTAGATAGACTACAGGCAGCCTCACCTTGCGATATTAAGGTTGTCGAAGATCATATGAACTTAGATGTGATCGATGAGAGTGAACTGGTTGATGAAGCACAAGATACGTTGACTATATTGAAGCAATACGTCCAGAACTTAGAGATTAGTACAGACAAAACTAAGATTGAAAAGGTTCTGCAAGAGTTACATAATGAGGCTATTAATTTATGATACTATTTGAAAAGGTTCGTTATAAGAACATTTTAAGTACTGGTAATACTTTCACGGAAGTTTTTTTAAACCGAAGCAAGTCTACGCTTATCGTTGGAGATAATGGAGCTGGTAAGTCGACCATGCTTGATGCTCTGACTTTTGCGTTGTATGGTAAACCCTTTAGAAAGATCAATAAGTACCAGCTACTAAACAGTGTTAACAATAAGGAACTGCTAGTAGAAGCATACTTCAGTATAAGCGGCAATGCTTATGTGATTAAGCGTGGCATTAAGCCAGGCATATTCGAAGTGTGGAAGAATGGCGAACTGTTAAACCAAGATGCGGCTGCCCGTGACTACCAGACATATTTAGAAGAAACTATTCTAAAGCTTAACTATAAGTCTTTTGGTCAAGTAGTTGTCTTAGGCAGTTCTACTTTTGTACCATTCATGCAGTTGAAAACTGGTGAGCGAAGAGACATCATTGAAGACCTTCTGGACATTCAAATCTTCACTACAATGAATACTTTGTTGAAAGAAAGACTGTCTGACAATAAGAGTGAAATCACTGATATCAAGTATCAGATTGATCTACTTGATAATAAGATTGACAGTGCTAAGACGCATAACGAGTCTATTAGAAAAATCAAAGAGACTGAAGTAGGTAAGCTAAAAGATAAGTTGAAAGACCAAGTTATGTTTGTTGAAGAAGAGCAAGCAAAGATGGAAGTATTACTTGATGCTATCGAAGAACTAAATAACAGTATCGGTGACAAAGCCGAACAGAAAAAGAAGTTAGCAGAGTTTCAAGAGGTAAATCATGATCTTACAACCAGGCTTAACAAGTTACGTAAAGACGTTGAATTCTACCAAAAGCATGACAACTGTCCAACCTGTAAACAAGGGATCGAACACGAATTTAAAGAAGAAACAATCGAATCCTCACGATCAAAAGCAACAGAAATCGAAACAGCAAAAGAAGAGATTGGACATAAGAGTGTAGTGGTCGATGAGCGCCTATGTGCTATTGATCTTGTAGAAGATACTATATCTGAAAAGAATATCTCTGTCAGTGAGCATAGAGCAAACGTCAAGATTGGCATGAATACATGCAAGTCTATTAAGAAAGAACTTGATGGCGCACAGCAAGAAGTTGAAGAGATCGATACATCTGACATTAATCAATTAGAAGCAGAACTTGTTAATCACCACGAAAGCCAGACTGAACTGTTTGATCATAAAGAGATTCTAGCAGTGGTAGCGTCTATGCTAAAAGATGGTGGTATCAAGACCCGCATTATCAAACAATATGTACCTGTGATGAATAAGCTGATTAACAAATATCTATCCGCAATGGATTTCTTTGTTCAGTTTGAATTAGATGAGAACTTTAACGAAACGATCAAGTCTCGTTTTCGTGACGAGTTTTCTTATTCCTCTTTTTCAGAGGGCGAGAAGTTGAGGATTGACCTTGCGCTTCTCTTTACATGGAGAGCCGTATCTAAACTACGTAACTCTGTGTCAACTAACTTGCTAATCATGGACGAGATTATGGATTCTTCTTTAGATAGTGCTGGTACTGAAGAGTTCCTCAAGATCATTGAAGAGTTGACTGCCGATTCAAATATCTTTATCATCAGTCATAAAGGTGACCAACTATATGATAAATTCCACAGTGTGATAAAATTTGAAAAGGTTAAGAACTTCAGTAGAATTGCAACAACATAGGAGATTAACATGGCGTCCCAAGATAGATTAGTTGCGCTTGAAAGAAGGCATAAACACTTGCATGCCTGTATCGAAGCCGCAGAAGCAGAAAAAGCACCAGAACAATTTGTTAAAAGAATGAAAGTAGAGAAGCTTACTATCAAAGATGAGATCGTTACGCTACGCAAAGTGGTTACTGATCAGTTTAAATAATACAGTACACGTGTCTTGACAGGCACCTTGTAATGTGATATGATACAATCTATAATATGAGAGGAAGGCAAGACACGTGGAAAACACTATGAATATACAAAGAGTAGGCTTCACTGCTAGTACGTTTGACTTGTTACATGCCGGACATGTGATGATGTTACGTGAAGCGAAAAATCAATGTGACTACTTGATATGTGGTCTGCAAATCGATCCTTCTGTGGATCGACCAAAGAAGAACTCTCCTATCCAAAGTATTGTTGAGCGTTATACTCAACTATCTGCCATTAAGTATGTGGACGAGATAGTAGTATATTCTACCGAACGAGATTTGCTTGATATCCTTGAGATGTACAAGATTGATGTTCGAATATTGGGTGACGAATATAAAGACAAAGATTTCACAGGTAGAGAAGTTTGTGACAAACTAGACATCGATCTACATTTCAACAATAGAGACCACAGATTTTCATCTTCCAATCTACGTCAAAGTGTAGTGTGGGCTGAGTCGGATTTCGTGAATAAAAATAAATGAAGATACTTCTGCCTTACTCAACCCACTTTGAAGTTGTAAAGACTGACAACTCCGCTAAAGGTAAAGTTATTACTGGCGGAATTGAAAAGTTTTGTAAAGACTTAGAAGATAATATCGATGGTATTATACCTGTAGCTATCACTAAGCAAGATAAAGAGAATAGGCAAACCAAGCGAGTTATCCGTGATGCGATAGCATTGCATGATCCAGATATGATTCTGTTCAATAACCCTTGGTGGTCGAACATGATGATGTCTTTTAATGTACCATTAATTTGTATTATGCATGAACCACTTGTGCGGGACATACGTATGGTAGAACTTGGAATCATTCTTAGAGATTTGAATGATAGTGGTTGCCATATCTACTTTGTAAGTCCAGATCAATTAGAGTTTCATCGAAATATGGCAAAGCGTATCAAAGATGTGCAGTTCGGTGCAATCAAAGGTTTCATCAACCCGTCATTCTTGCCAGATGATATGCCTTATTCATCTGACCTTATCTACGATGTATCGACTGTAGGTAGATGTGACAACGAAAAGGCACCATTCTTGATACATCAAAAACTACGAAATTCGTCCGACCTAAATAGTCTTGTGATGACTAACGATGGTGTATATAAAAGTTCAACAGTGAACGACTATGTACAGGACAATCAGCACTGGACAGAACCTAGACATACTATGAGAGGTCTACCTCACAGCGAGGTCATAGAACACATCTCTAGATCGAAAGTTTTCTGTTCTACTTGGCCTAAAGAATCGTGGGGAATCACTGCAATGGAAGCATTAGGCTGTGGTGTACCTACTATTCTAATGACTGGTGATAACGATATTCATGCGAGTGAAATCGTTGCCGCTAGCAGGTCACACTACTTTAAGATTAACAGAAAGTGTTCAAGCGATGAGTTTGAAACAACTGTACGAGAATTCGCTATTACGATGAAAAACCGTAGAGATGAAATCGCAGAGATGACCCGAGAGAAACATAGTTTGTCTAAGTGGAAATCTTGTATTGACAAAGTAATCGATATGCGCTATAGTGATAAGAATAAATCTCGTTCAGATTTAACGGAGTTTTTTACATGACAGATAACACAAAACCCATGATCGAAGAAAGTGCCAACTACGATAACTACATGGATGATGAGGCACGTAAGAATGACTCTTACAGCATAAGCTTAGATAAGTTTTTTGATGAGCCTATTCCTGACAAGCTAGTAGATGCTACTAGAGTCAAGAAAGTTGTGCAGAACGATATCTGGAAATCAATCTACGTTCACTTTAGAACGCAAGATGATATGGTAGATTTTTGTACTAAGATCAATCAGATGATTCCTGGCTATGTCAAAGAGACATCGTATCCAGCGGCACCATCAAACTCGTTGATTAAAGAAGATGAACAGGTAGAAATATCTGCCGATCTTCTTGTTCCAGAATACAATGGACCAGGCTTCAGTAAAGTGAAGTCTGTTGAATCAGAGTATGAATCAAACTGGAAGAAGCACTGGGTTGGTATGCCAGAATACACTCAAGAGGACAAGATCAAGTTCAGAGCGATTACGTTAAACTTCAGAAACGAAGAAGATTATAAAGAGTTCTCGCAGAAGATTGGTCAAGAGATAACTGAGAAGACTAAAAGCATTTGGCATCCAGAACAACACATCACAAAGAACCTGTTACTACGTTGGATTCAGCCAGAAGGTAGAACTTTACCTGAGCATCCGATGTATATCGTATCTAAGGGTCGTGCAGATTCAATGTTTACTTCTAGATCACTATCTCGTATGCAAATACCTCATTACATAGTAATTGAGCCTCAAGACCTCGATAGCTATGATAAAGCACTTGATGTATTCAATATGAGAGATTACGTGACACTTCTGGTTGCACCTTTCTCCAATCACGGAGATGGTCCTGGTCGTGCTAGAAACTGGGCATGGGATCATTCGATCAGTATCGGTGCTACAAGTCACTGGGTATTAGATGACAACATCTCAGACTTCTATAGACTTCACAATAATGAACGTATTCGATTTGAGAGTGGTGTAGGCTTTCAAGTAATGGAAGACTTCGTAGGGAGATATGATAATGTTTACATTGCTGGTCCACAGTATAGGTTCTTTATTGACCCGAATCAAAAGTATCCTGCTTACGTTGCCAACACCCGTATATATTCTACTCTTCTTATTCGGAATGATTGTAAGCATAGATGGCGTGGTAGATATAATGAAGATACTGATATCTGTCTCAGAGTGATGAAAGACGGAGATTCGTGTCTACAGTTCAATGCGTTTATGCAAGGTAAAGCCGCAACTCAAACAGTGAGCGGTGGTAATACTGCTGAATTCTATCATGCTGAGAACACTGAGAATGAGGAGTTTAAAGAGACTGGATACAATACTGAAGGTACTGTGAATAAGTCTCAGATGCTAGTTGACATGCATCCAGACGTGGCAAGACTTGTCTGGAGATATGGTAGATGGCATCACTTTGTAGACTATGGTCCATTCAAGACTAATAAGCTAAAGTTCAAGTCTGGCTATGATAGACCTACTGGCACCAACAACTATGGTATGGAACTAGTAAAAGACTTTGACTGGAAAAATACTTTAGTTAAATGACAAAAAAAGGTTGACATTACCTTCCTATCTGCTATACTACATGTATAAGTTAAAAAAAGAGAGAGAAGATATGTTTAGAATTCCTAGTTTTCACCAAGAAGAAGTTGAGTTGAGCCAAGCGTGGCAAACTATGAGCAGTCACGGTAGAGGTGATTGTCTTGAGGGAATGAAGTCAATGGACAGGATTTGGGTAGAACATTGCGCTACTCCTGATGCCGATGATGACGATTTCTTTAGTAACTGGTGTTATGAAGTGAATGCTTATAACAAAGTATATGCAGATATGTCTAAATTATTTGCATAAAAGGGTTGACATTGTTGTCAGACCTGCTATACTTACTAAGTAATCAATTGAGAGAGAAATAAATTATGGCTTATGTATCACAAGAAATGAAGAAAGACCTTGCTCCTGCTATCAAAGCAGTCCTTAAAGAATTCGGCATGAAGGGCAGTATCTCTGTCCGTAACCATTCAACTTTGTGTGTGAATCTCAAAGCTGGTGAGATCGACTTCTCTGAGAACTACACTCACGGTGATCGTTACATCCAAGTCAATGAGTACTGGATTGATGAGCATTACAAAGGTGTTGCTCAGAAGTTTCTAAACAAGCTGTTAGCGGCAATGAAAGGTCCTAAGTACTTCAACAATGATGATGCCATGACTGACTACTTTAGTCGTTCACATTACACTGACATCAATGTTGGTCAGTGGAACAAGCCATACGAATTAATTTCATAAAATTGAAATTAGGGGTTGACATTCGTGTCAACTCCATGTATACTGATCAAGTAAACAATGAGAGATTATATTATGCAAGTAGCAGTGATTCATACAGCCTTCGAAGACAGTCCACGTACTGTCGCCTTTGTAAATATTCCTGAAGACGCTCGGTCAACTGATGAGGCTCTAGAATATGCCTATCGTTGGACTAACAACGTATCAGGTTCTTGGAGTCGAGGTGACATTGAAAACAATGGTGATTATAATTCAGATGTAACTGTTATGGCAGATTTGCCAGTTCACGAAGGTGTGACCTACGGTCTACGATCTACTTCGATGGGTGACCAGATGTTAATAGGCAACAAAAAGTATAAGGTTGCCGGTTTTGGATTTGAGGAGATTTAATGAGTAAACACTTTATTTTTGATTTTGAGACTATTGGGGCAGACGTTCTTGTTTGCCCTGTAGTCGATATGGCATACACAACTTTTGAATGGGAAAGATTTACAGAGAATCCATATACATTCGAAGAGTTAGTGCCTGAGGTTAAATCGGTCAAGCTATCTATTTCCGATCAGATGTCTAATCTCAACTGTAAGTTTAAGAAAGCAGATGTTCACTGGTGGGAGAATCTTCCTAAGATCGCAAGAGACAAAATTATTCCTAGCGAAAGTGACTTGACAGCCGAAGCTTTTTGTGATACTATACTACAATATTTAAGAGAGCAGAACAAGATTGATTATTGGTGGTCTAGAGGCAATTCTTTCGATCCAGTTATTTTGTTCAGACTCATGAATGCTTATGGTCAAGACAAGTTGATGAATGAGTACTTGAAGTTTTGGAAAGTACGTGACATCAGAACTTATATTGATGCTAAGTTTGACTTTTCAACTAGAAGTGGTTTTGTTCCACTCGCAGATGAAGGTTACTGGGAGAGAACGTTTGTGGCTCATGATAGTTCTCATGATGTTGCGGCAGATGTTCTTAGATTACAGGCTATATGTAGAGCCGAAAATGATTTGGAGCAAACTACACGATGAGTAAGAAAGAGGAATTCAAAGCCGCAGAGAGCGGTGCGTTACGTGAATGTATTGGTGTTCCATACTTTAGACAACTCCCTCTTGAGGGACTAGCCGCAGGGGCAGCCGCTCTTGAATATGGTGCTACTAAGTATGCAGATCGAAACTGGGAGAAGGGACTTCCCTGGCAACAAATGATTGATAGTCTTAAAAGACACATCGATGACTTTGAACGCCGAAAAGATTATGATGATGGTCCCACTGGTTCTGGATTACCTCACATCTGTATGATAATGGCTGGAGCTTTGATGCTATCTAGTTCAGTTATGCGTGGTGTAGGCGAAGACGATAGAATGCCTGAACTTGCTGAAGAAGCATTTGGCGCTAAAGATTGCGCTAAGTGGATCAGAATGCAAATGGAGAGGTCTGAAGAGTTAACAAAAAACAGGAGAGATATGTCATAATCATGAAAACTTTTGGCTGTTCTGATATAAATAATACGCAGAACGTGATTTTAAACTATTAATAAAGGTGAATAAAATATGAAATTTAGTACAGACACATTGAGCGTACTCAAAAACTTTTCGACTATCAACCCTAGCATTGTGTTCAAGCCAGGTTCAGTAGTTCGAACAATATCCCCGCAAAAAACAGTTATGGCTGCGGCAACAATCGATGAGACTGTTGAGACCCAAGCAGGTGTTTATGACCTGTCCAGGTTCTTAAGCACTCTCGCATTATTCGATAATCCAGATGTAGTATTTGGTCAAGATCGTTTTACCATTAAAGGTGGTAGAAGCGAACTTCGTTACACTTATACATCTGAATCATTGATGGTCACTCCACCCGAGAAGGACATTGTCGTTCCCGATCCTGAAGTATCCGTCAATATTAAGTGGCAAGATATTGAAAGCGTTCGCCAAGCGGCAGGCGTTCTTCAATTGCCCGAGATTGCTTTCATTGGCGATGGTAGTACTATTACCATGTCAGCGGTCGACAGCAAAACATCAACGGCAGATAATTACAATACCGTTGTTGCTGAAGGTGTCAGCACAGATCCATTTAATATGATCATCAAAACTGATAACTTAAAATTGGTACCAACCGACTACGAGGTCACATTGTCTTCTAAAGGTATGGCACACTTTAAATCCGATAAAGTCCAATACTGGATTGCAATCGAATCTCGTTAATCATCATAAATATAGGAGAATATTATGACAGATGAAAACCAAGTAGCTTCTGAAGAAGCACAAGTAGAGGGTCAAGAGCAAGAACAAGCTCCTGGTCTTTCATTGCAGGATATTTCTGCGGCTGTTCAAATTATTGATGCAGTTACACCTCGTGGAGCATTCCGCGGCGAAGAACTTGCGTCGGTAGGTATGGTACGTGAACGCTTTATGGCATTCTTACGTCATGCTAAAGAGCAGGGTCAAGAAGTAAACCTACCTGGTGAAGCACCTTCAGCACCCGCTGAAGCACCGGCTGAAGCACCCGCTGAAGGCTAAGAAAGATCGAAGGGAAGAGGTTGAGTTTACTTGACTTCTTCCCTTCAACCCTTTATACTGTAAGGTATAAAGTTTATTATATTATGGAGATTGATGATGCAAGATGATTTTTTATGGGTCGAAAAATATCGACCACAGACCGTAGCTGACGCTATTCTTCCAGAAGAGTTGAAGACTACATTTCAACAATTCGTTGATCAAAACAATGTTCCTAATCTACTATTGACTGGTCGTGCAGGTGTCGGTAAGACAACTGTAGCTAAGGCTATGCTGAATGAGATTGGTGCAGACTACATTACCATTAATGGTTCGATGAATGGTAACATTGATACATTACGTATCGACATTTCAAACTTTGCATCTAGTGTATCATTCACTGGTGGACGTAAGTACGTTATACTAGATGAAGCCGATTATCTCAATGCAAATTCAACACAGCCAGCACTTCGTAACTTTATGGAAGAGTTCTCAAAGAACTGTGGCTTTATTCTAACCTGTAACTTTAAGAATCGTATCATTGAGCCATTGCACTCTCGGTGCAGTGTGGTCGAATTCAATATAAGTAACAAAGATAAACCACAGATTGCCGCAGACTTCTTTAAAAGAGTTTGTGGTATTCTAGATGATGAGGGCATCGAATATGATAAAAAGTCTGTTGCTGAAGTTGTACAACTTTATTTTCCTGATTGGCGCCGAGTCCTTAATGAACTACAGCGTTATGCTTCTACTGGTAGGATTGACTCTGGCATCTTAGCAAGTAAATCCACTGATAACATAAGTGCATTGATCAGCCTGATGAAAGAGAAGAATTTTACCGGTACTCGTAAATGGGTTGCTGAAAATCAAGATGTCGATTCAGCAGTTCTATATCGACAGTTGTATGACATTCTTCCATCTAAGATTGCGTCTACTCAAAGCGTAGCAGACTCAATAATCATACTTGCCGAATATCAATACAAAGAAGCTTTCGTGGCTAATTCAGAAATCAATCGTGTTGCCGCACTTGCAACTCTAATGGCAGAAGTGGAATGGAAGTAATGCTTAATCTCTTTGGACAGTACGTATTTACAGCAGACGATATAGCTGAATCTCTGGTAGAATACTGTGATACTAGCTACGATATTACTATAGATCCTGACACTAAGATGGGATTTAAACTAACACATGATACTGGCATTCTCGAAAAGAAGTCTGATCCTATTCACCAAAAAAGTGGTTTCTATTCTATATGGAAAGATCATCACTGCTTGTATACCGGAAAGTCTGGTACAAGCATGGGTACTAGATTAGGTAGATTTGTGAAAGAAGTCCGCAGAAAGTCTAGGTCAGATGAGAAGCATCCAGCCGCAACTAAGTATCGTTCTATGTGGGGTGAAGACTTCTCTAACATGACCATACGAGTGTATCCTTTGGTTCAACAGACTGATCTTTCTCACGATGATATTGAGAAGTCTTTGATACGTATACTTAGCCCGCTCTTGAACGTGAGGGGCAAGAAATGAATTTGTTTAGTAAGTTTAAAAATCAATCTTCAAGTCACCCGTGTTTAGTGTGCAACAAGAAGATTGGTAAAGATTATAGTGAAGTGCGTTATAAGTATCAAGGCGGCACCGGCACTGCTTACGTTTGTAAGAAGTGTTCGGAAGAAATGAACAAGCCTAATGTGAATAAGGATGTCGATTATGGCGAATCCATTTGATTATGTAACATCTATCACGCAGACGAAAAAGAATATGATGCGTGACAGTGAAAACGATGCATTGGCAGAAAAAGGCTACGAGCCTTGGTTGGTAAACAATGCACTTTCGTATCATGTAGATACTATTCTACATGCAAACCTAATGAATATGAATCACGAACTGGATAAACGACCCCAGTACGAGTGTCTTATAAATAGCATTAGACCTAAAAAGCGATGGGCAAAGTGGGTTAAGAATGCTGGAAATGAGGAACTCGATATTGTGTGTGCCTATTATCAATGTAATAGAACAGTTGGTCAAGAGTATCTATCCTTGTTGTCTAGTGGAGAACTAGAAATTATGAAAAAACAACAAGAAACAGGTGGTTTGAAAAAATGAATTTATTAGATAAGTTAGTAGAGGTAACTCTACCTAACGAAGAGAGTTTTCTTAAAGTTAAAGAAACTCTAACTCGAATAGGTATTGCCTCTAAGAAAGAACAGAAGTTGTTTCAGTCGTGCCATATCTTGCACAAGCAAGGTAAGTACTACATCGTACACTTCAAAGAATTGTTTATGTTAGATGGTAAGATTAACGATTTCTCAGAAGAAGATAAAGCCCGTAGAAATACGATCATTACTTTGTTAGAGGAATGGGATCTTGTGAAGACTGTTGATTCTGAAAAGATCAAAGAGCCCACATCTCCATTGTCACAAATTAAGATTCTGCCTCACAAAGAAAAAGGTGAGTGGGAATTGATTGCGAAGTATAGTATAGGCAAAAAACGATAACTGGAGAATTATACTATGGAAGTGAAAGACAAGACTGGTCCATTTACCCACGATTATTTTAACTTTCTTGATAACGATTCTGTAGTCAGTCAAGAACTTATTACCTATTATATCAATGATGGGTACTTTGTAAAGCGTACGGCTGTACGCAGAAACCTAAGTGATGGAGACTATCATGACTCTATTCACGTTGAGCCACTTTATAGAATAGAGGAAAACTAATATGTCCGTTTCGCAACAACTTGAACTATTTCCAGAACTTGCTTCACCCATAAATTACGCACCGACTACGTATACGTTAGACACTAATGGATCTATTCCTTATACTCTTAACTATACTATCAAAAGCAGTATCGATGATCAGATGAGAGTGATGTCCGATTTAGCCGATAAGGTTGAAGTCAAAGTATACAAACTATTTCCAGAAGCCCATATGCCAGAACTTGGAACAGAGTGGGCAGCCTGTTTTGATCTTAAGGTATCGATGCAAGACGGAGATATGATTAAGGTCATCGATGTAGTAAACCATAAGAGACAAGTAAGCTGTCACAATGGATCATTCGTCTTATATTCAGGCGAGAGATGTTTAGTTCCCACAGGACTAGTATTTGATCTAGACGATGACCAGTCTATGCGTATTCATCCACGATCTGGACTTGCATGGAAACAAGGCATATCATTAGCAAACTGTGAAGGAGTAGTCGATGCCGACTATGTACAGCAGACATACGTTATGCTAATAAACAACTCAAACGAAGTGTTCACTGTAAACGATGGCGACCGCATTGCTCAAGCTGAAGTAATACAACATAATAGTTTTGAGTTTGTAGAAGTTCATGATGAGCCTCAATCAAAGACCAGTCGTACTGGTGGATTTGGTTCTACTGGAGTCTAGTACTCATGTAGTACAGTAATACATGTTATTACTAAATATCATGTATTTTTTTCAGAACATTACCATATTGCATGTATAAATAAAGATGTAAGTTGCCTTAGGGGACTTACTTAAATTAACCCTTGCTAAATATAGGAGGTCAATAATGACTTATTTGCAAACACAATACGACCCTTTCACGACTGTAGGTTTTGATAGGATTTTTGATCGCATTACATCACTTCATAATGAAGGACAGGTAAAAGCGAACTCATACCCGCCATATAATATCACTAAAGAAAGTGATACAACTTATATTGTGGAATTAGCCGTAGCAGGCTTTACTGAAGAATCGATTGACATTGAGGTAAAAGACGGGCAACTTACCATTGAAGGTAATAGTCCTGATGCCTCAGATGAGAAAGAGTATCTTCATAGAGGCATTGCCGCACGTGCTTTCAGTAGAAAGTTCACCTTAGCTGAGACTGTAGTGGTCAGAGATGCTTCCCTAGAGAACGGAATGCTTCGTATTCTGTTAGAAAACGTTATCCCAGAAGAGCAAAAACCGAAGAAGATTTCTATCGGGAAAACTCTTCAGGATACCAAAGAATTACTCACTGAGTAATACAAGGTGGGACGGAGTGAAAGCTCCGTCCTTTAATTTCACAGCTAACTATAGGAGTCAAAAAGCTGATGAACAGAGCAATCTCTTTTCTGAAGAGTTGCGATGGCACATTTTGCGATGCGGTTGCACAAGTTGCACTGAGCGTAGTATGCGTCTTTGTAATAGCTACTTGTCTGGGTAGCATATCCTAAGAATGAAGACAACACACACAACACAGGAGAAAAGTATGTCTAATAAAAATCCCTTCGAAATCCGAGCAGAAATGCTCAAGCTTGCAAAAGATTACATGGATCAGCAGTATCATATGAACATCCAGTTCTATGAGAACATGATCGCAGAGGGCGAAAAAGCCCGTAAAGATGTTGAAGACTGCCTTCAAGATGCTTATAAAATGTATTCAATGGATGAGTTGATGGAGAAAGCCAAGGAACTTTACACTTTCGTATCTGAAAAGAAGTAAGTGTAGTCACCAATCTAAGGAGCGTGAACAACGCTCCTTTTTTCATTTAAATTACAGGAGAGACAATGAGTATTGTGTTTTGGGTAATAATAGCAATAGGCACTATCAGTGCAGTTGAGGGCAATTCTAAATTGAACAAACTGTGCCAGAAAGAGATAGATGAGGGCATTTCTGCCACCATTAAAGAGTGTAAACAATATCAGTTTGACACGAGGATCAAAACAGGCTGGTAATACTTAAATAATGCTTGACAATTGGTCTATGCCGTGTTATAATGTACGTTCTAATTGGAGATATAATATGAAAAATGTGATCGCACTACCTACGCTCTATAAGCGTGATACTAAAGGTAAAGTAAGAGTTCTGACCATTGAGTATGGTTATGATGATGAAACCACCGCTGGCACTAGATCAGTTGCAGGCATACAAGAGGGTCAGTTAGTGACCTCTGGATGGAAACTATCCACACCAAAAAACGTTGGAAAGGTCAACGCAACGACCAATATCACTCAAGCCTTAGCAGAAGCCCAAGCAAATTGGGATAAGAAGACCGAGAAAGAATACTTCTCTGACATCAAGCTAATTGACACCTACGAAAAGTTTAAGCCTATGCTTGCAGGTGACTACACTAAACGTCCTCAATCAGAGGGCTGGAGTCAACCTAAACTAGACGGCATCAGATGTATAGCAAACTCATCTGGATTGTGGACTAGAGCAGGCAAAGAGATTACGAGTTGTCCACATATCTGGGAATCAGTGAAGCCATTCATTGAAGCAAATCCTGGTATCATCTTAGATGGCGAACTATACAACCATGAACTTAAAGAAGACTTTAACAAGATTACCAGTCTTGTGAGAAAGTTGAATGCGACTCCCGAAAGCATTGCCGAGTCTGCATCTCTTGTTCAGTACCACGTGTACGATTGCTACGTAGAAGATATGTTGTTTATCAACAGAATTAAACTGGCTTACGGAGCAAAGAGTGATGTTGTAAAGATCGTTCAAACTGACTTCGCACAAACACAAGAACAACTTGATGAGTTCTACAGTTCTTACATGACAGATGGCTATGAAGGTCAGATGGTAAGAAACAACACAACCTACGAGAACAAGAGAAGTAACAACCTTTTAAAGCGTAAAGAGTTTATCACTGAAGAATTTCAAGTGGTCTCTATGCTTGAAGGTCAAGGCAACTGGGCAGGCCATGTAAAGCATTTTGCTCTTACTCTGCCAAATGGAGCAACTTGTGGAGCTGGAGTTAGAGGCAAGCAAGAAGTCTTAAAAGAGTTGTGGGAAGTTGGTGATACACCAACATGGGCTACACTAAGATATTTTGGTCTTACACCTGATGGCGTGCCAAGATTTCCTGTGGTTATCGACTATGGCTTCGGTGAAAGAAGCGACTAAACTACTTGACAAAGTGTATCATACGTGATACATTGTACATTATATGAAACAGATTGAGGTCTTATGAGTTTTTATACCTGCGTAAATCGCTATGGCAGTAACATTTTATTTCGTGGCTACACGGATGATGGTAAACGCATTCAAACGAAGATACCGTTCAAACCAACGATGTATCTTAAATCTTCGAAAAATGAGAGTGGTTGGAAATCTTTCGATGGCGTGCCTGTTGACCCTATTCAACTCGACTCTATGCAAGAAGCGACTGAATTCGTCAAGAAGTATGAGAGTGTAGATAACTTTAAGATATATGGCAATAACAACTTTGTTGCTCAATTCATCCAAGATAAGTTTCCTGGTCAAATCAAATATGATCTAAAACGTATCGAGGTTGGTAATATCGATATCGAAGTTGCATCTGATGATGGATTCCCAGAGCCAGATGAAGCCAAGCATCCTATCATTTCGATTGCATACAAAAGCAGTAAGTCTAAAGTGTATCACGTTTGGGGTCTTGGCGAATGGCGCCTAGAAGACTGTGAACTCAAGCTAGACGGATGTATGGTACAGTATCGTCTTTGTGAAAATGAAGAAGACCTGATGCTAAAGTTTCTAACGTTTTGGCATGCAAACTGTCCAGACATTCTAACTGGTTGGAACATTCGACTATTCGATGTTCCGTATATGATCAATCGTACTATTCGTATACTCGGTGACAAAGTAGCAAAGCAGTTCTCTCCTTTCGGTATCACAAAGTACAGAAAGATTGGCATCAAAGGCAAAGAGATGGATGCTTACGAGATATACGGTGTACAGCAAGTCGATTACTTTGACCTGTTTCAAAAGTTTGGTTTTACCTATGGTAATCAGGCATCATATGCATTAGATCACATAGCGTCTGTTGTTCTAGGTGAGAAGAAACTTTCTTACTCTGAATACGGTTCTCTACATGGACTCTATAAACAAAATCACCAGAAGTTTATTGACTATAATATTCGTGACGTTCAAGTCGTTGATAAGATAGACAAGCAAACTGGTTTGATGGATCTAGCATTGATCGTGGCATACAAAGGTGGCGTGAACTACAATGATGCGTTCGGTACAACTGGTATATGGGATTCAATCATATATCGATATCTGTACGATCTCAAAATTGCAGTGCCACCTGCCACTCGCAAGCATAAAGATCCATATCCTGGTGGTTATGTGAAAGAGCCTAAAGTTGGCATGACTGAATGGGTAACGTCATTTGACTTAAACTCACTTTATCCCAACCTCATCGTGCAGTACAATATGTCACCCGAGACACTAGTTAAAGGTGATGATTTCACTGCTAGTGGTGTAGAACATTATCTAAAGAATCCAGTGTCTGATGCACCTAGAGAACGTGACCTATCAGTTGCCGCTAATGGTTCGATGTATCGTAAAGATAAGCGTGGTGTTTTCCCAACTATCATTATTGGTCTTTATGATGAACGTGCTGTGATCAAAAAAGAGATGCTTAAACTTAAGCAAGAAAATGAAGGTCAAAACTCAGCAGACTTGAAGAGACAGATAAATATACTAGAGAACACTCAGCAAGCTATTAAGATTTTGCTGAACTCTCTTTATGGTGCTTTAGGTAATCAATACTTTAGATACTTTGAAATGGTTATCGCAGAAGGCATCACATTGTCTGGTCAGCTATCTATCAAATGGGCAGAGCAGGCTATGAACAGAGCCATGAATAACATATTGAAATCTGATGATGAAGATTATGTGATCGCTATGGACACTGATTCGTTATATGTTAACATGGGACCTCTTGTTGAGGCAGTGAAGCCTAATGATCCGGTGAAGTTTATCGATCAAGCGTGTGAACAAAAACTGGTGCCTATCTTAGAGAAAGCGTACCACAATATGTTTGAAAATATGAATGCATACGACAATCGTATGGTCATGGCACGTGAAGCTATAGCAGACAAGGGTATATGGATGGCAAAGAAACGCTATATACTTAACGTACACAACAACGAAGGGGTTCAATACGCAGAACCAAAACTCAAAATTATGGGCATTGAAGCCGTCAAGTCCTCAACGCCTCAAGTGGTGCGTGACAAATTTGTAAAAGCGTACCGCATTATGCTTAACTCTACAGAGAAAGAATTGCAAGAATTTGTGAAGAACTTCTATGAAGAGTTCAAGTCTTTACCACCTGAAGATGTATCATTTCCTCGTGGTGTGAGTGACATTGAAAAGTGGCGAGATACGAATACCATCTATAAGAAAGGTACTCCTATCCACGTCAGAGGCGCACTTCTCTTTAATCAACAGATCAAGAAGTATGGTTTGTCTGTAGAAGAAGTTAAGAATGGCAGTAAGGTAAAATTCTGTTACATGAAAGTGCCTAATCCTCTGATGGAAAATGTAATATCTTTTCCGCAGTTTTTGCCTAAAGAGTTTGGTCTAGATAGTGATGTTGACTATGAAACTCAATTTAACAAAACGTTCAAAGAGCCGTTGAAGATGGTGTCTGATGCCATCAACTGGGAACTTGAACACATAAACTCATTGGAGGGATTTTTCTCATGACAGACGATATATTTGATTTCGGCTTTACCGCAGTCGATGAAACAGAACTAGAAGCGGTACAAAAAGCAAACATTCAGATCACAGAGACAAGTGGCACTGCTGATCAATTACAAACGAAGTTGGACAAGTTGTATAACTCTATTAGTCCACTACTTAATAGCCTTAAGGCAAACCCAGAGAAAGAATATATTCTTTGGCCTAATCGTACAGGAAAGATTGAACAATTTGAAAAGAAACTGTTTGACATATACACGGGTTGATGCTATAATAGGCGCAATGAAACAAAATCTAAACAATGGAGAATTATAAATGTCATCCTTAATGGAAAAACTCGCAAAGAACTCGACTATCAAGTCGACCGCTCCTATCATGGACTCAAAAGTCTTTGGTAAGAAAGATATGGCACCAACGTCTGTACCTATGGTAAACGTTGCACTGTCAGGCAAACTAGATGGTGGACTAAGTCCAGGCTTGCTAATGTTAGCTGGTCCATCTAAGCACTTCAAATCAGCATTCGCATTGCTGATGGCTGCCGCTCATCAAAAGAAATATAAAGACAGTGTTATACTGTTTTATGATTCAGAGTTTGGTACACCACCAGAATACTTCAAGTCTTTTGGTATTGATATGGATCGTGTTATTCACACACCGATTACAGATGTCGAGCAGTTAAAGTTTGATATCACTAATCAGTTGAATGACTTAGAGAAGAAAGATAACGTCTGTATTGTAATCGATTCTATTGGTAACTTAGCATCTAAGAAAGAAGTTGATGATGCACTAGACGGTAAGTCTGTGGCAGATATGTCACGTGCAAAGCAGATGAAATCTCTGTTTCGTATTGTAACACCTCATCTCAATCTAAAAGACATTCCTTTGATCTGTGTGAATCACACTTACAAAGAAATTGGCATGTTCCCTAAAGACATCGTGTCTGGCGGTACTGGTGCTTACTATTCTGCTGATGCTATTTGGATCATCGGACGTAGACAAGAGAAAGAAGGTACTGAGATCAAGGGCTACCACTTTGTAGTCAATATCGAAAAGTCTCGACATGTGCGTGAGAAGTCTCAGATCCCTATTACTGTTACTTTTGATGGTGGTATCATGAAGTGGTCTGGACTACTAGAAGTTGCAGAGAAAGCTGGCTATGTACATAAGCCAAAAGTTGGTTGGTATGAAGCCCTTAATCCAGAGACTGGTGAAGTTCTGAGTGATAAGATGATGCGGGCAAAAGAGATCGTAGATAATAAAGATTTCTGGTTAATGATGTTTGAGAAAACAAGTCTTGCCAAACACATCGAAAAGGTGTATACTATTGCTTCTAGTGCGGGTCTCATCAATGATGATTCTCAAATTGAAATCGCTGACGAGGAGACAGTAGCGAATGATTGAAAACACCGTTCTTGCGGGACTCTTACATAATGAAGATTACATGCGTAGAGTTATACCATTTCTTAGTGAAGAATACTTCGGTGACTTCACTGAGAAAATGGTGTTTAAAACAATAACACAGTATATCTCAGACTACAACAGTGTACCAACAAAAAGCGCCTTAAAGATTGCTATTGATGAAAAAAGTAATATATCAGACGACCAGTACACCACTATAGTTGAGATGATTGAAGGTCTAGATTACGATCCTAAAACTGACTTAGAGTGGATCGTAGATAAGACTGAAAAGTTCTGCCAAGACAAGGCAGTCTTTAATGCTGTTCGTGAATCCATTCTTGTGTTAGATGGCAATCACAATGATTTAGATAAGGGTTCTATTCCTGATCTATTAACTAAGGCACTTGGTGTATCTTTTGATCAGAATATCGGTCACGACTTTCTCGAACAACCAGAAGATCGATATGAGTTTTATCATACGAAAGAAGACAAAGTTTCGTTTGACTTAGACTTATTCAATAAGATCACTAAAGGTGGCTTGTCTCGTAAATCTCTGAGTATTGCTCTCGCAGGTACCGGTGTTGGTAAGACATTGTTCATGACTCATTGTGCGGCAGCCAATCTTATGGACGGCAAAAATGTTCTATACATTACTATGGAGATGGCAGAAGAAAAGATTGCTGAACGTATTGACGCTAATCTACTAAACACTACAATTGATGCACTTCAAGAAATACCTAAAGATGTATACATGAAGCGAGTTAATAGAGTGAAAGGCAAGACAACTGGCAAGTTGATCGTCAAAGAGTATCCCACAGCCAGTGCAGGTTCTGCACATTTTAGACACCTTTTGAATGAATTAAAGCTAAAAAAGAACTTTCACCCAGATATCGTCTATATAGATTATCTAAATATATGTACGAGTTCAAGAATGAAAGCAGGTGCAAATGTCAACTCATACACTTTGATTAAGGCAATTGCAGAAGAACTACGGGGTTTAGCTGTAGAGTTTAATGTGCCAATCTTAAGTGCGACACAGACAACTCGTACTGGTTATAGTAGTTCAGACTTAAACTTAGAAGATACTTCTGAGTCTTTTGGTCTACCTGCTACTGCTGACTTTATGTTTGGTCTAATCTCTACTGAAGAGTTAGAGGGTTTAGGACAACTTATGGTAAAGCAATTGAAGAACAGGTGGGGCGACACAAACTATCTGAAACGTTTTGTAATAGGAATTGATCGATCTAAAATGAAGTTGTTTGATACTGAAGAATCAGCGCAAAACTTAGTTGATGATACTCCTGTTGCAGATAAAGGTAACTTTGCTAGTCGTATGAAAGATGAAAAGAAAGAGGGTAATAACGATAGTGTTATATCTTACAGAAAACGAGCCGGAGATAAAAAACCAAACTTTGGCGGATTTAAATAAAGGAATTATGATAGGATATTGGAATAGATTTCATTCATTAATGAAGAGTGGTAGATTGCATAGATTAGTAAACAAGTATTTAAGCTAGGAGAGAATTGTATGTGGTTGTGGATAGTAAGCAGTGTTGCGGGATCACTATTGGGTGCCGCATCGACTAAATGGTTCAAAGACACAAGAGCTGGAATTTGGTGTTATAACAAATTCGATGATATTGCAGATTGGGCAACAGAGAGGTATGGTATCGATATTCTTGACAAAGAGAATATTGCATGGAAAACCAAGTATCCTAATGTATCTAAAAAGATAGACGCACTAGAAGCCAGAATTGCTGATCTAGAGAAAAATAGCCATCCATGTAAAGAGTTACATGAGTTTGATGTATGGCCCGAGTTGGATGAAAGAATCAAGAAGCTAGAGAATAAGTAATGCTCTACCTTGTAGATAAGGTTAATAAAGAGTTTCACGTGCTAGAGAAGTCTTCTGGATTGAACGTATTCGTTACGACTAGTGCTAAAGAAGCAGAACGAATGAAAGTGCTGTTAAACTCTGGTAGTGGCTTCGATGGTCACATACCAAATTTCTTCGTTAAAGAATCCACTCAGTAGCTAATAGAGGTGCCGGTGCCTTATGGCATACAGTAAGCAAGTATTAGATCATTATGAGAATCCCAGAAATGTCGGCAAGATGGACGAGAACGATCCTAATGTAGGCACTGGTATGGTTGGAGCACCTGCATGTGGAGACGTTATGCGACTTCAAATTAAGGTAGAAAACAACATTATTACTGATGCCAAGTTTAAGACTTATGGATGCGGTAGTGCTATTGCGTCTTCTAGTCTTCTGACTGAGTGGGTCAAAGGCATGAATCTTGAGGATGCAAGTCAGGTTAAGAATACACAACTAGCCGAAGAACTTGCTCTCCCACCAGTAAAGATTCACTGTTCAGTCCTTGCAGAAGATGCTATAAAGACTGCCGTAAAAGATTATCAGACGAAAGTTAGTAAGGAATCTGCCCAATAAAAAAGGCAACTAAAAGCTGCCTTTTCTAAATAGTTTGCGTGACTGGGAGGAACCCCACCTGCATACGAGATGCTACCCCAGTTATTCCTTCTGTGAGTTGTTTAAAAACGATCACACTTGCCTCTTGTGTTGTTACACATTCACACGCACCCATGCGTCTATTTATACATTTCGAAAACCCGTGTCAATCTTTTTGTAATACTAAATATCATCACCACGAAACTATATAAGGACTATTATTCATGGTAATGACTCCAACCGAAGGAGTCTTTCTGGACATTGAGGCTATGGAACTTGCTGATGGATGCATCAGTTCAACAGTACCCATATACATAATGGCTCAATACGCAAAGAACGTTGAAAAAGATCCAATATTATCAGAAAGCTACCTTGAAAAATTGTCAAAGAAAATGCTTGACAATTGGACAGAAATAGTGCATAATTATAAGCAATTGATCAGTGAACAAGACTTACTGAAAGCCGAGTTCAATGGTGAGTATCCTAAAAATACCCAGACGGGTTTAGATCACTTGAGGTATGTATATTATGGCTATAGAAGAAAAAATCATCCAATCAACTGAGTGTACTCAATGAGTATGCATATGATTAAAGGTGTTTACGCTCCAAGATCGAAGAAGCGCAAAGCGAAGAAACTCGACATGGTAAAAGCGGAGATTCAATGGAGACAGTACAATAAAGAGATGAGACGTAAACATATGCACTCATGTCAGTTCGATACGCTAGATGAATATGTTGCATATATATCTGGTAAACTAAAGCCAAAGAAAAGGAAATTTGTACCATATGAACCGACGACAACAGTTCCAAAACAGATTAAGATACCAAGCCAGACGAAGAGCCCAGTTCATGGAGTCCCAGAGTCAGGAAGAAGAAAAGAGTCTCCAGTCTACACAGGAAACTACATTGTCGGAATTGCCACCATGCATAAGTCAAACGCAGTACCTATTACGAACCAAGAACAAGCAATAGAAATAGCAAGAATGGCTAAATGACTCGCTCATAAATAGTAGAAACAAGAGGAATCTACTATCACATGAGTATGGAAGTATACGAAAAAATTGGAGAGAACCTGAACTCTATCGTAAAGATAAAGAACTATCAGGTTGCTCCTCTTTATCCAAAAGGCAAACCAGGAACAAACGACAAGTCTGTTCGGGAGTTTAGGCTTCAACTTATCAATAAAGATAATGATACTAGCAAGGAATTGATAGATCATCTGAAGATGCAGTTGCGAAAAGATACTAGCCTTGAGAGTGTAACGTTTAATTCCATATCTCCAAATAGTTCTAAGTTCCCTAGTTACAGTTTCACGTTTGACGGTCTAAAGTTTGACATTATCATAGCGAGAGGTGCGAATGCTGGCGAGAAGTTTGAAGTAAGAACTGTCAAGACATTAGACAACTATTTCAAAACTCGTACAGACAATGAAACCTCTGAAGTCGTGACCATGATGAGTGAGTCACACGCTCCCTTTGCCAATGCGGAAATCGTTGGTGCTGTACAAAGAACTGGTGCTACCAAGAAAGAAGGCATACCCATAGACAAGCTTGGTGCTATTATCGGTGATATCATATTGACTGATAATCAAGGAAACCCTTGGTACATATCGCTCAAAGATATAAACGGTAATACGTTTAGTTCTTATTCTGGTGCCGCATCTTTGTTTGATAGAGAAGGCAATCTTCAGCCAAACTCTGCCGGAGCGACCTTTCTCAAAACATTTGGAGTTGATCTGAATAAAGTGCAAGCTGGTTTTGATGAACGAGGAAGTATAAATAAAGTTAGACCGAAACTCGCAGTACCTAGAGCCAATGCAAGAGAAATCGAAAAGATTTTCAACAGAGCGTGGGGTATGAATTACTTCTACGTAAGGCGAATGAGAACTGGGTGGAAAGTCTTCTGGTTAGGTAAAACTAAATTGGATAAGTTATCACAAAACATAAAAATTGATGATATAAGATATCCATCTACAAAATCTAAGCAGATTACGATATTATGTAGTAACACTGTTGAAGACTATGTAATTGAGTTAAGAAATTCTAAAGCTGGTGAATACCCAAACGATACTAAATTCAAGGTTAAAAAATGACAGTTAGATTTAAAAGTTTCATTACCGAATCAGTCGGTGCAAAAGGACTAGCATACGAAAAAAAGGTCTTCGATGCAATGAAATCTGCTGGTGTGATTGGATTAGATGTCGGCAGTAAGCCAGGTGCAGGATACAGTAATCAAGGTGCAGGTGATATTGAAGCATTATACAACGGTAAAGAATTCAATATCGAAATTAAATTAGATAAGAATGCTCAGATGGGCGGTACGTCTATTAGAATAGACACTCAGAATAAGACCCACACTTTAGTCAAACCCGATGCGGTAGACGATGACGCTATTCCATTTTTCATAGAAGCGGCAAAGAAACAAGACAAAGCACTAAAAGATTGGGTTAACTTTATTCGTAAGCAAGAGCCTGTAGCATTCCACAAAAAAACACCATATACGATACCTTTCGGTTCAGTCACTAAAGACGCATGGTCAGCGGCACAGAAAGCTGGCTACTTAACTAAGATGAATGCGATACAGTCTTTTGACTCAGCGAAAACAATCGCTAAAGCATATAACCGAAAGAACGTATATTACATTCAGATTGGTAAAGCAGGTCTTTTTTATCTAGGAAGCAATCCTTTAAAATTAGATGTTCCAGAATACAAAGGATCTGTTAATATCGAATTCAGATTGGGACCATCTGGAAGTAAAGCAAGAAAATTTGAAGGTGAAGACTATCGTGTTGTCGGTGCTGGATATCGTTGTCAAGGCAGATTGAAGACTAATATCAAGTCTAAGTATAGCCTCGATAATTCTGAAGACGTAAAGAAATTATTTGGAGCATAGAATGCAACGCCTTTCATCATTTTTAACTGAAGCTAAAAACACTCACATGGAGCACCTCGAAGATAACTTGCTAAATGCAGGCGTTGATGGAGCAAGACAGTCTATAAACTATCTACGATCTCTACGTGATATGTTGGCAGGTAAATCTCGTTCCGCAGTTAATGTGACTGTCAAATGGGATGGAGCACCAGCAGTGTTTGCAGGTATTGATCCTTCTGATGGTAAGTTCTTCGTTGCGAAGAAAGGTATCTTCAATAAGAACCCTAAGGTCTATAAGACTAAAGCGGATGTTGATGCTGATACAAAAGGTGATTTGAATATTAAATTAAATTTGGCACTGAAACATCTGCCATCTATGAATATTAAAGGAGTGATACAAGGTGATTTCCTCTATGCGAAGAAAGATATTAAGAAAGTACAGATTGATGGTGAATCGTATATTACTTTTCATCCTAATACGATTGTTTACGCTATACCAGCGAAAAGCCCACTTGCTACTAAAATCCTCAGATCCGAGATCGGTGTGGTTTGGCACACTAACTACAGAGGAAAATCTTTTGAATCAATGTCAGCGTCTTTTGGAGAGAAGATCGCAAGCAATCTCAAAGACACGAGATCGGTCTGGTCAGTAGACGCAGTATATAAAGATGTGAGTGGTAATGCCACAATGACACAGACAGAGACAGATGCAATTACTCTACTATTATCTGCCGCTGGTAAACAGTTTAATAAAGTAAACAAAGCAACGTTTGATGGCATAACAGAGAACGAAGAACTGCTTACAAGAGTTAAAACATATCTGAACGTAAAAGTACGTGCAGGTGAAAAGATTGCAAATCCTTCTAAGTTCGTCACTGACATGGTAGACTGGATGTACGAGTATTACCAAAAAGAAATTGATAAGATGAAATCTGAAAAGGGCAAAGCTAGTAAGACAGAGAGACGAAAAGATGTAATGTCATACTTTTCAAATATCGATAAGTCTCAGATTGTTGCATTGTTTGAATTGTATAATATGATCGTTGAAGTAAAACTACTTATCATTACTAAACTGGATAAAGCAAAATCCATAGGTACGTTCTTAAGAACAAAAGATGGATACAAAGTCACAGAACAAGAAGGCTTTGTTGCAATTGATAGGATGGGTAAGAATGCAGTTAAGCTTGTAGATAGAATGGGATTTTCTAAAGCAAATTTCTCAGACGAATTTATTAAGGGCTGGCAGAAGTAAGTCATTTACCGCATCACGGGTATTCGGATTTAGCATCACAAAATTACACTTTTCTTGTATAAATATTTGCGTCAACAAGATTGACGTAACACATTTATCACATACGAAAGGTTACATAATGGCACACGTATTAGCCGCAGTACGATTTTTAGATTTCTCATTCTTATCCGCTTACATCTATAAAGTGGTGAGATACTTCGAAGACCGCAAGACTTATAGAGAAACTTATAATCAACTATCAAAACTTACAGACAAAGAATTATCAGACATTGGTCTGCATAGAGGACTAATTCACTCAGTATCAATTGGCGAATATTCTCCAGATAGATCAGATAATCCAAACTTGCGAGGTTGGGTATAATGGCTGAAGCAATTTTGAAATTTACATTCGCACCTCTTTCTGGTTTTTGGGGCACAATGTGGTCGATTGGCGAATCAGCCGGTAGAGCAAGAGCCGCATCTGAACTATCACGGATGGGCATGCACGAAGAAGCAAAACGATTAATGCTAGAGAAATAGAATGATAAAAAGATTTATGAAAGCAATGGAATATAGAAGCTATTGCATATCTATCAAAAAATTACGAGAATTAGGATACTATGAAAAAGCCCGAGAGATTTCGGAATATAAACATACTATGTACAAAACGCATTAAATTAAAATATTTTATCGTGGCTATATGTGTCATGATGGTTACATTCGATGCTGGATCGAGACCTTTAAAGAAAATGGCATTATCATCGGTTCGTATTACGCTAAATAGTAATACGAAGTCTTAACGTAAAGCGGGCTTCATGCCTGCTTTCGCATTTAAAGGAGAATAATATGAATTGGTTAAAAAACAGATTAATGGAACGCACATCTTGGGATGGTGGAGTTCTTATCGCAGTTGGTGTAGTTGCACTTATGTTTCAAGGTCTAGTCGGTTGGGCAGCATATGGCGCAATCGCTTATGGCATCTTTACGTTAGTTAAATCAGAGGACTAATTATGAATTTCGTTGATATGACAAAGCGTGAGTTAGAAGATTATGGACGTACAGTTGGCATTGAACTGGATAGAAGACTTACTAAATCCGTCTTAATTGAACGGCTTAGTGACCACTTATCCAGTTCAGAAGAAAACTTAGATCCTATCTATGTAGACGCAGAACTTGAAGAAGAATGGGGACAAGCAGATATTGAGCATCCTCTTATGCCATCTATTGAAAATGAGCCTGTAGATCCTTTGCTTGCAATTCAAGCAGAAAAAGACGCAAGACATGCAGTTCAAAACTATTCAGAAACGGTGCGTCAGATAGAAGAAAAATATCAGATACTAAAAGATCAGCGTATCAATGCTGAAGTGTTAGAACTAGAGGCACTCACTGAAGTAGAAGTTGCTAGAAAAAATTTATCTAGTATGCAAAAGACATGGGAAGACAGTAGGGAACTACTGTAATTTATAAATAGTACATAACAAATCGTTGTAGTAAGACTACGGTAAACCTACGATAGAGGAATAAAAATGCAAGATGATTCTATGGATAATCCAGAGGCAAACTCTGGTGAAGAAACGACTTCTAAAAAGAAGACGGATAAGACAGAGAAGTCAAAGAAGGCTTCGAAGAAAGTAAAAGACGAACTTCTCGTAAAGAATTCGATTGAGATCAATCCTAAACTTGAAGAAGCTCCCAACAAGACAGTCGTTCTCGGTTGGGGTAGAATGAATCCAATCACGGTTGGTCATGAAAAACTAGTCAACAAAATTAAATCAGTTGCAAAGCAAGAAGGAGCAACTCCTTTAGTCTATGTCTCTCATAGTCAAGATGCTAAAAAGAATCCTCTAGATTACGATGACAAAATTATGCTTGCCAAGAAAGCATTTGGTAACATAATCGTAAAATCTAATTCACGTACTATCATTCAGATCATGCAAGAATTACAGAAGAGTTTTTCTAAAGTAGTTCTAGTTGTTGGTCAAGATCGAATCAAACAATTCGATGAACTCTTAAATAAGTATAACGGCAAAGACTATAGATTCGATAGCATTAAAATCGTATCTGCTGGAGATCGTGACCCAGATTCCGAAGGTGTTTCTGGTATGTCTGCATCTAAGATGAGAGCCGCAGCCTCACAGGGCGATTTCAAAAAATTCAAAACTGGTTTGCCTCGCAGACTTCAAGGTGACGCACAAGACGTATACGATATGGTACGTGGCGGCATGAAGATTGCAGAGATGTCAGAACAGCTTGACGAAGCGTTGACTATTCAGCAAAGACGCATGAGATCAATAACCATGCGTAAGTTCAAGTCTAAGATCGCTCAAGGTCGTAGACGTATGGCAAAGAAAGCCGCTACTATGGACAAACTTAAAGTTCGTGCTAGAAAGGCTGCCATCAAAGTAATTCGTAAAAAGGTTGCAGGCAAGAAGGGTGAGAACTATGCTTCACTATCTCCTTCTGAGAAGATGCTTATCGATAAGCGTGTTGCAAAGAAAAAATCAGCTATTGATAGAATCGCTAAGAAGCTACTACCTTCGGTTAGAAAAGCAGACCTAGCTAAATTATCTGGCAAGAAAAGTGCTAACGAAGAGTTTGAGTCTTATATCATCAATGAAGAATTCTCTAACTTGTTTGAGGAGCCTACTGTAGGTCAAGACAAAGATATTGCTGATCGTAAAGGCACACAGCCAGCAGTATATCATAAAGGTCTTGCTAAGTCTACTAAAGTAAAACGTGATGCACATTTCAAGAAGGGCGCTAAGATGGATGATGATAATCCAGATGCGTACAAACCAGCACCTGGTGATGCAGAAGCAAAAACAAAAACATCTACACACACTAAACGATATCATCAGATGTTTAATAAAGAAGGTCAAATAAAACTAGACCGCCGTTTTCGTGCATTCAGACAACGTAAAGAAGAAGTCGAAATAGCTGAAATAACTATCAATACAGATGCAGAGAAGCGACTTAAAAGACAACACAAAGACGAAAGACAAAACTTATCTAAAGAGCATGAGCGTGAGATGGATGGATTGCTTACTAGAGAGTTACGTAAGAAGATCACTCAAGTTAACAAAGAAGAGTTTCACTCTGATAAAGATTTAATTGCATTCATCGAAGAGACTACAAACGACATTGTTGATCAGGTAACATTAGATGAAGCAAAAGGCGATGAAGGATTAAAGAAGAAAGCAGAGAAGTCTGGAATGCCACTTGGTATTTTACGTCAAGTTTATAACAGAGGTATTGCCGCTTGGAGAACTGGACATAGACCAGGTACTACTCCACAGCAATGGGGCTTTGCACGTGTCAATTCTTTCATCACTAAGTCATCGGGCACATGGGGTAAAGCAGACGCAGACCTAGCCGCTAAAGTTCGTGGTAGTTCTAAGAAAGAAGAGATTGAAGAGAAGTTAAAAGTATCCGATGGACTTGGAGCTTGGATTGATGACTTCAAAAACTCAGATGCTCCTCAGTTTGCAGGTAAGTCTGATAAGAAGAAACAACAAATGGCTGTTGCCGCATTCGTAGATGCTGGTGGCAAGTTAGAAGAGGGCGCAGTTTCAGCCGCACAACGTGCCGCAATTGCTATCTCTAAGAAAGAGAAAGCTGGTAAACCTGGTTACGATAGCGAAGGTAAGTCTTTGAAAGAGGATGATCCATGCTGGGACTCTCACGAACAAAGAGGCATGAAAAAGAAAAACGGTAAGCTAGTGCCTAACTGTGTGCCTAAGAATGAAGGCGCAGAAGTCTATGTAGTTAAGAAAGGACCTTACCAACGCAAAGTCGATGGAGCTACTGCTGATAGAATGAAGAAGCAAGGCTGGAGAATTGTAGCAAGGGAGGCATTTGAAGAATCTAGTACTGAAGACCTCATGTTTGAAGAGCATTTTGCAGAGAGAAGTACACAAGACATTATCAGGTCTAAGTTAGGATCTATTACTAACAAAAAGAACTACCAACACGCATTAAAAACTCTCACCACTGTACTCGACAGAAAAAAGAAAGAGTCAAAAGGTAAGATTAGACATGGCGTAGGATACTATGCCGCACAAATCGCAAAAAGTTACGCAGGCGTTGATGGCAGAACATTAGCAGATATGGTGCCTAGTGATTATGTATTCGAACAGGGCGGTGCTGGTGATAGAGGTACTGAAAAAGTTACTAAGCGTTACAAGAAAGATACTCCTGGCGAGACTGTCACTGAGTCAGTAGATGATCTATTTGAAGCACACTTCGAAGAAGAAGTTACTCAGAAGCAGTTGAATGACTTAGAAAGGTTTGCAGATAGATTACTCGACAAGTTTGGCATTGACGTAGAATTCACTAAGCATTTTGCAGACAGAATGAACGATGATCGCAATAAGCCTGCTATCACTATTGCAGAACTTCAGCGAGTATTCAAAAAGATTGCAAAGAACAAAGCAAAGAACATTCGTCAAAATCCTGACATCGAAGCAGTGCTTAAGGACATTCAAGCAGATTTGAACTTACCTATCGTCATTAACTATGATAGCGAAAAGGATGAATACGAAGTAGTCAACAAGACTATCATGCGTAAGAAGAACTTTGGCACATCTAGTAAAGTGATCAAGGTATGAAGAAGTTTAGGAACTTTGTGTCAGAACTTAAGGTCTATGAACCTAAGTCCACAGATACTCTAGGTTTTACAAGAGACAAGATGCCTCAAGTAAGATCGAAAGATTATGATGGACTTATCAAGCATCTGAAGAAGAACAACGTTGCTGTGAAAAAGACTAAGGTTCCTGCTAAGAGTTTAAAGCCTATTCAGAAAGAATTTAACAAAGATAAGATTGTAGGGGCAATCGCTAAGATCAAGACTCTTGGTCAAGCAAAACCTCTGATTGTGAGTAAAGATAACTATATCATTGACGGACATCATCGATGGTTAGCCGCTCGAAACGTAGGTGGAAATATAGATATCATGCAAGCAGATGTGAAAGTTCATGAATTATTAAAACACGTGTACAGCTACCCAAAGACTTTCACAAAAAAGATACACGAAGGGAATGAAAATGTTTTGGAGAAAAAATAAGATGAGTAAATTTGAATTAACAAAAGAGATGCTGGCAGCAATGATTCCTGGCAACTCAAAAGTAGATATGTGGTACGATGCGATTGTAGAAATCTTTCCTAAGTACGACATCAACACGCCTGAAAGAATGGCTGGATTTATTGCACAATGTGCCCACGAAAGTAATAACTTTAAGTCATTAGAAGAGAACTTGAATTATAGCGAAAGCGCATTGAACAGAGTATTTGGACGTTACTTTGGTAATTCACCAAAGCGTGACGCAAAAGAGTATGCCCGTAACCCAGAGAAAATTGCTAACTACGTATATATGGATGAGTTCCGTAAGTACAAGATGGGTAACGTTAAAGATGGAGACGGCTGGTTATTTAGAGGTCGTGGACTGAAGCAACTTACTGGTCGTGAGAACTATACTAAGTTCGGTAAGACCGTAAGCATGACAGCAGAACAAGCCGCTGAATATGTAGCAACTGAAAAGGGTGCTATTGAAAGTGCTTGCTGGTTCTGGAAGACATCTAAGTTAAATGCTATCGCAGACAAAGGCGATATCGTTAAAATGACTAAGAAGATTAATGGTGGTGATATTGGCTTGGCAGATAGAACTAAGCGTTACAATGCCGCTATTGAGATTATGGGCGGAAAGATTCCTGCCCCTAAGAAATCATCCAGTAAATCTAAAGTTGAATACGTAACAGTAACAACTGGTGATAGAGGCGATACAGTAGCCGCAGTGCAGAAAGCACTCGGTATTGGCGCTGATGGTATTTTTGGACCTGGTACTAAGCGTACATTAAGAGCGTGGCAAGCCGCAAATGGTTTGACTGCTGATGGAGTAGCTGGTCCTGCAACTCTAAAGAAACTATTAGGATAGTACAATGATTAAAAAGTTCAGCGATTTTAGGACAGAAGCTAAAGACCCGAAAGAGTATGACAACGAAGGCGGTATGGCTAAGACCCAACTACGTGGTATATTGGCTGACGCAGATCATATGGTTAAGATGTTTGAAGACGAAGATAATCTGCCAGAGTGGGTACAGAACAAGATCACTAAGGCTGCCGATTACTTGAACTCTGCTCATCGATACATGATGAACAAAGACGGAGAAGAGTAATGGCTTGGGTTACAGTCACTAATAACACTGCTTGGCAATACGATAATGCCGCAACTGCATCTGACACTTATTCAGATACTCCTGGCACTATCGCTAATGGTATTCGAACATTTACTTTACCTGGTGGTAACGCTAGACAGACATATATCAAGTGTAGAAAAACTAGTAACCCACCTGCAACTGGTGAACTTGACAAGACATATTGGGACGCACAATGATGAAAAGCTTTAAAAGATATAACGAAGAAACTATTGATGCCGTATGTGAAGAGTGCGACATCTATGCAGATTTAGTTTTAGAAGAATCTGAGTATCAAGGAAGAAAGGTTACGCTGAACGATCCTTTCAGACTGCCCAGTGGATCTAAAAGAAAGTTTGGCGTATACGCTAAGAACGAAAAGGGAAATGTGGTGAAAGTTCAATTTGGTGATCCGAACATGGAAATCAAACGAGATGATCCTGCAAGAAGGAAAAGTTTTAGAGCAAGGCATGGATGTGATAATCCTGGTCCTAAATGGAAAGCAAAGTATTGGTCGTGTTACCAATGGCGTGCAAGCTCAAAAGTTGATAACTGATAAATAGTAACATAAAATAATTAAAGGAGAATACCATGTTTAAGAAAGCCGAAGACATTCAACCACTGCCAGCAGGTATGGTTGATGCATTCACTGCTAAAGTTGCTTCTCAGGGATATAAAATGCCTGAGCCTGTTGCTGAAGAACCAGTAGTAGAAGTTGAAGCACAGCCAGAAGAAGTAACAGAAGCAACAGGTTCACGTGGACCAGATAAAACTGCACCAGGTGACGGAGATACTAAGACACCTAAAGTAGCAGACGTAACTCCAGAAATTGGCATGATCTCATCGAAAGATAAGGCAGCCAAGTCTGTAGAAACTGCTGTAAAAGCCGCTTCAAAATCTCAACACGAAGAAATTGAACTTGTTCAAGACGGTGGTAAAGTAGAACTTGAAGACGTAATGTACGAAGCTACTATTACTGTAAAGTCGTTCACTGGTAAAGCACCAGCCGGTATCAAGATGAAAAAGATCGGCTCATCTTCGTTTGGTGGAGATGATGTTGAAATGACTGGTCCAGACGCTAAACTTATTGCTTACGCTAAGAAAAGTCTTGGATGTGATAAATCATGTAAGACTATCGCAGATGTTCAAAAGAGTTTGAAAGAATCATACATGGACGAGAAGTCTTGCGTAGGCGAAATGAAAAAACTACACGCTTCCTCATGCTCAAAGCATGAAATGTATAAGAAAGTGAGTGAGAAGTATGGTTGTTCGGAAGCGAAGTTCGAAGAACTATATGCTCAGTATTGTAAAGAGACTTACGAAGGAGTTCAAGAAGATAACTCTAACGACAAGTCAGACGATGGTGAAGGCATGGACAAAGTTCAACCTAAAGCTGTTAAAAAGAAGTTTGATGATCGTAAAGACAAAGACATCGACAACGATGGCGATGAAGACGAATCTGATGAGTACTTACATAAGCGTAGAAAAGCAATCTCTAAAGCGTTGGAGGACTAAATGACTGACGAACTAAACGAAAAATTTAGTCCTATGCATGTCAAGCAAGCGATTGGTATTGCGTCTGATAAACGCTATGCCGGTGGCAATATGACTGGTGCAGTCAAAGCTATTGAGAAGATGAAAAAAGGATTGTCTGATCATCCACAAGTTAGGGCGGTACTTAAGCGTCAAAACGAAGATGTGAATGAGAAGTTCGATCCTGCTGACCTCGACTTAGTTGCAACTGACAAAGATAAAGCTGGCGCTAAGATGAACATTATCATGCAGTTGCGTAAAGCGGCAGACGTGAGAGGTAATCTTCCTATTCAATTTGCTGATGGTAAGAAAGCTAAGTTGCCTCCAAAAGTTATTGAACTTGCACTTAAGAAGTTTGCTTCTTTTCGTAAGCCAGATAATAAAGAGAAACTTCAAACTGCAATGGGCAAATCATACAAAGATATGGTACATGCTCTGAAGACTATGCGTGAAGAAGTTGAACTAGATGAAGGCGTAGACAAGGCTAAGATTCAAAAGCAGATTGATCAAGCAGAGAAGTATCTCAAGACTTTCTTTGGTAACACATCTTCTGTTAAGATGAAGAAAGTTGCTATTCAGAGAAAAATTGATAAGCTGAAAAAGCAACTCAATGAAGCTGAAGAAGATGGTGAAGTACTCGAAGAGAAGTTTATAGTTAAGTATTCAATGTCAAAGCGTGGACCGATTCGGACGATGCCTTTCAACCTATTGGTATATGCCAAGAAATATCTTGCCGATAAGGAAAAGGAAGGGTACAAGGGCATTATCTCTAAGAACGGTAAAGTCGTAAAAGAAGACAGTGAAGAAGATTACTGTGACTGTGGTTGCGAGTGTGGAAAGAAAATTTGTGAATCGTGTGGTAAGCCACATAAGCCAGAAAACATCGAAGAGTCTAAGATGGCTGGATGGGTAGCAATTTATAACGGTAAGAAAGTAGAGATCAAAAAGAGCGAAGCAAAGGATCTATACGGAGCCAAAATGAAGGCTGCCAAGATGCTAAAAGTGCCTAAGTCTAAGATGGGTCTTCTAGCTATCAAGCCTGGTTATAATGAAGAGGTTGTTAATGAAGAAGTCCAACAAGACCTTCAAGAAGCGCCCAACTACAAACTATATCATAACACTTTTAGTGGTGCAGTGCAAGAAGCAATTGCAGTTGCTAAGAAAAAAGGATTTGATATTGATGAAGACGATTGGCATGATAAAGTTGCTACTGGTCCTAAAAAGCCTAGCAAAGATAAGACCAACTCTTACTCGATCAAGTTGATGAAAAAAGGCAAGCCCGTTCGTCAAATGCTTCAGATTCAAGTGTATAATATGGGCGCAAAATACGAACTGAACTGTTACGTACAATAAATATATTAAAGAACCATTAATAAAGGAGAAATAAAATGGCACTATGGGGAACAGTTGATACTTTGGCGGCAGCGCCTAAGTGGGAAGCAACTACTACAATTTTTGATGCAACCAGCGCCACAGTCGTTGTACTAGCATCAAATACAATTAAAATTTCAGCACACGGATTCACAACTGGTGATGCTGTACAATACAATGACGCAGGTGGAACTGTTATCACTGGATTGACTGATGCGGCTACCGTATTCGTTAATGTTGTTGATGCTGATACTATCAAACTATACGGCACTAAAGCACAAGCTGTTGCCGGTCACGCAACTACAGGTCTTAAATCACTTACTGGTTTAGGTGTAGGCGCAGGGCATAACTTAGTTAAAGTACCTGATGATATCTACTTTGTAGATACTACAGAAGCAGGAATTGCCGCTAACCGTGCTAAGGGTCTTCAGACTCCTGGTTGGGTTGAGTACAATACTAAGACAGTACCCGCTACTGCTGTAACAATCGATGCAACACAAGCAAGTGTAGTTGACATTGCTACTGATGTTATTCATCTAGGTGGTGGAAGCGAAGCAACATTTGCAACTGGCGAAGAAGTGACTTATGCCGATAACGGTGGAACAGCAATTGCTGGTTTGACTGACGGCGATGACTACTTCGTAAGTAATGTTGGTCCAGGCATGATTCAGCTTTACACTTCTGCGGCAAACGCAAAAGCAAAAGGTGCAACAGGTCTGAAAGACTTGACTGCTGTTGGTGTAGGTACTGCTCACACTCTTACCGCAAAGTCTGGCGCAGTAACTCGCAATGTTGTAGAAGTTATTGTACCGATGAAAGTAGCCGCAGGTACTGCAGGTGACGTTGGTGTTGATGGCGCAGATGACGCTGTAGTCGCTGATAGTTAATCCGCTGATAGTTATAAATATACTGGAGAGCAATAAAGCTCTTCGGTATACTTAACTAAAGGTGAATAAACTATGAAACTTGACGAAGACAGCTTTCTTCTGTTTGCTGCCAAATACTATGATATTAGAATGGCAGCCAGTTCGGAAGAATTTTATGACGATCTTAAACGATTTCAACATCTGAAAAGATTGTTTAAGCGATATGATGACGATGACGATTTAAAGGTAAGACTGATATTGAATCATCTAACCGTATTGTATAACTGTTTTGGTTATTCAGCGACCACTATGTTATTTTACAAACTAGAAGACTACCATCAGTTTTTAAAACCTTTTGTAGTCTTCCTAGCTTTCATGCCTGACGTAGTAGAATATAGTGATAAGAAAATTATATCATCCGAGATACCTTTAGACCTTAGAATTATAAAAGAGTTAAGAGAATTATGATAGTCGATCTTTTTTTAGTATATCAATTTATCCGTAGATTAGCTACGCCTTTTAACGAATGGAAGGCGTATGAATTAGGCATCATCGACGGTAAAGGTAAGCAACTAAAAAAACGTAGAGAATTTACTACACGTGAAGAAAAGGATGCTTATGGCATTTTTGACATAATGATCACAAAACTGAAGAGGCTCATTGAGAAAGTACCTGGTGGCAAAACAAGACTTGGATCTTACGCCGCGGCTCTTCTTTTAATCAAAGAATATAATACAATCTTAAATCAAGGAGAAAGCTGGCTCACGGAAGAGCACCTTGAAAGAAAATTTAACGAGTACATGACCCTTGTTGAAGACAGTCAATTAGATGTTGATGAATTGTTTGAACGGGCTTTCGAAGAAGATGCTCCAGCGAACTCTGCAGGCAGTGGGAACATTGCAGGTATTGGCGTTGGTGATGATGGCGAACCCGGTGTTAGTGTAGCACAACAGAAGAAGCGTAAGAAGTCTTCTCCAGTTGTGAAAAGGTTCAAAGACCGAGTGACTTTACTCGGCGCAAATACCAAGGGTTAATAAATGAGCGATTTAAATACTGTCAGGACAGACGTTGAGATCCTGAAGAAAGACGTATCTAATATACAAGGTCTATTAGGTAGACTTGATATCGCAATCGATAAGATTGCCGATGCAACCAATGGTATTTCACAAATACTTGCAGTTCATGAAACTGAAATCAAAGACACTGAAGCATCTCTCGTAGAGCGTAAGAGACTAGCAGAAAAAGAAGTAGATTTGCTACACAAGCGAATCTCTGAGAAGGATGCTGAAAACAAAGAAACAGCAGAATTTCACCACAACACTCTCATGACATTTCTTAAAGAACATGATGATCGAAGTGAGCAATACATCACTAAGATGAATGATCGTATTACTCAGCTAGAGAGGTGGAAATGGGTCATGTTAGGTGGCGCTTCAGTTGTAGGATTCTTAATTGCTAAGATGGAATATCTTTTACCTGCTATTCAGCAATAAAATGTCTTGACAGGACACACCAATAGTGTATAATGGTTCTATAGTCTAATTACACATTGGAGTTTCTTTTGAATATTACAGACCTGAAGTACGCAGGCATTTTATCGACTCGCCTCGACCGATTTTCAATTAAATCATACTCACCTTATAGAGCAAACATGCGTTGTCCTATCTGTGGTGATTCCCAAAAATCTAAGATAAAGGCACGTGGTTGGATTCTTGAAAAAGAAAACAACGCAATCTTCTATTGCCACAACTGCGGCGCATCTCATGGTATGCGTAACTTCTTACGTGCAGTTGATAACAGTTTATACAATGAGTATATCATTGACTCTGCCCTAGAGATGGGCGCTAAGAGAGCAATCTTTGATAAGAAGAAAGAAGAGCCAATCAAGCCTCTCGACAAGCTCCAGATGAAGGCGCCTAACTTCAGAAAGAAGGGTTCTCCTCTACTCAAAATAAAAAAGATATCTCAGCTAAATTATTCGCATAAAGGTAAGATTTATGTGCAAAAACGACAGATCCCAGCATCGAAACAATATAAATTATACTACGCACCAAAATTTAATGAGTGGGTAAATTCGATCATTCCAGGCAAGCTTCCTACTGTAGAGAACGATAGAGCCAGATTGATCATGCCATTCATAGATAAGAATGGTGAATTGTTTGGCTTCAATGCTAGATCGTTTCGTGATGATGAGTTGAGATACATCACCATCATGATCGATGAGAATATGCCTAAAGTGTTTGGTCTAGACGATGTAGACTTCACTAAGAAATACTACGTAGCAGAAGGTCCTATCGACAGTCTGTTTCTAAGTAATGCAGTCGCTATGGCTGGCGCTGACGGTAATGCAAAAGGACTTGAGAACACAGAGAATGCAGTCTTTATATTTGACAATGAACCTCGAAACAAAGAGATTGTTTCTCGTATGGAAAAATGTTTAGATAAAGGCTATAAAGTTTGTATTTGGCCTAAAAATGTATTGCAGAAAGATATAAATGATGTTATAATGACTGGAGTAACACAAGCTTCACTTGAGTTAATTATAGATAATAATACGTTCTCTGGTCTAGAGGGCAAACTACAACTTATGTATTGGAGAAAATGCTAATGAATGGAGAGGTGAATTGATTAGGGCAATTTTTGCATGTGATAGAGAAAATGGAATTGGCAAGACGGGTACTCTGCCATGGGCGCATAACTCAGAAGATTTAAAGTGGTTTAAAAAGTGTACAGACGGTGATGTTGTAATTATGGGCAGAAGAACGTGGAACGATCATAAGATGCCTAAGCCTCTTCCTAATCGTTACAACATTGTTATATCATCTCAAAATATACCAGCTGGTCCTAATGTAGTATTACATTCAGTCAAATCAGTAGAACAGCACATTAAAGAGTTTAATCAAGACATTTGGATCATTGGCGGTAAACATACGTTTGATGAACTAATGTACATGTGTGAAGAAGTGTGGATTAGTCGCATCAACGGCATCTATGACTGTGATACTAAGATGAGTGATCTAGTGGATTTTGAACTATACTTTAAATCCTACGATGTAGATAAGAACTTACGAATTGAAAAGTATAGAAGATCACTATGAAAACTTATTTGAAAGCGTTAGCAGACGTATTGTCCTCAGGCGAGGAAAAAACTGATCGCACTGGTACGGGTACTAAAAGTATCTTTGGGTATCAGATGCGATTTGACTTAACAAAAGGCTTTCCGGCTGTTACAACTAAGAAGTTAGCTTGGAAGTCAGTTGTCGGTGAGTTACTATGGTTTCTTGAAGGCTCTATGAACGAGCGTAGATTAGCAGAAATAACTTATGGAAAAGATAGATCAGAACTAACTGAGAAGAGAACTATCTGGACTGACAATGCAGAGAATCAAGGCAAAGAACTTGGCTACTCTGAAGGAATGTTAGGTCCAGTCTATGGTTTTCAGTGGAGAAACTTTGGCGGTGAGATTTACAATAGTGCGCCACATCTTAAAGGTACTGATCAGATTGAGTGGCTTATCAATGAGATAAAGACAAACCCAGACAGTCGTAGATTGATTCTAAGTGCATGGAATCCTAATCAGATCGACAAGATGGCTTTGCCGCCGTGTCACACATTGGCACAGTTCTATGTTAGTAATGGAAAATTGAGTTGTCAGATGTATCAGAGAAGCGCAGACTTGTTTTTAGGTGTACCCTTTAACATTGCAAGCTACTCTTTATTGACTCATATTATAGCCAAAATAACCAACTTAGAAGTACAGGATTTCGTACTTACGGTTGGGGATGCACATATATATACTACACACTATGAAGCAGTGAATACACAACTACAGCGAACCCCGCAAGAGTTACCCACACTGAATATCATTAAAGACTTTTCTTCTCTTGAAGAAGTACTGGGCTTGGATGTCTCTGACTTCCAGCTAGATAATTATAACCCATTAAGTGCCATCAAAGCAGAGATGGCCATTTAGAACGGAACCAAAGATGACTATAAGAATAGACAAGAGTAAAGATGATCTTTTAGCAAACTACGCTGTAGGTATGCTTAAGGATTTTTATTTAACAGAGTATGAATCATCACCTCAAGAGGCATACAAACGTGCCGCTACTGCGTGGTCAAAATACAAAGATGATATGGATGAAGATTTAGCACAACGATTGTACAACTATGTATCAAACAAATGGTTCATGTTTGCGTCACCCGTATTATCAAATGCTCCTAATGGATCTAAGCAAGGCAAAGGCATGCCAATCTCTTGTTTTCTAACTTATGTACCAGACACTCTAGAAGGTCTAATTGATCATACTGCTGAATTGCGATGGTTGTCGGTCTACGGTGGTGGTGTTGGCGGTCATTGGTCTGATGTTCGTACAGTAAGCGATATTGCACCTGGTCCTATGCCCTTCTTACATACAGTAGATGCTGATATGATTGCGTATCGTCAAGGTAAGACTCGTAAGGGGTCTTATGCGGCATATATGGACGTATCTCACCCAGATATTATCGAGTTCTTGAACATGAGAATTCCAACAGGTGACGTTCAACGCAAGGCACTTAACTTACATAACGCAATCAATGTATCAGATGCATTCATGGAAGCTGTAAGTAATGGCGGTACTTGGGATCTGAAAGACCCGAAAGATGGCAAAGTTAAAGAAAGTGTTGATGCTCGTAAGCTATGGGAACGTATCATGGAGATTCGTTTTCGTACAGGTGAGCCATATCTAAACTTCATTGATACTGCTAACAATAATCTACCTCAGCCTCTTAAGGATCTAGGTCTGAAGATCAATGGATCTAACTTGTGTAATGAGATTCATCTTCCAACATCTGCTGAACGTACTGCGGTATGTTGTCTATCTTCGTTGAATTTAGAGTATTATGATGATTGGAAAGATACATCTATTGTAAAAGATTTGGTTCGTATGCTTGATAATGTATTAGAATACTTTATTGAGAATGCACCTGACACTATTACACGTGCAAAATACTCGGCTGCCAGAGAACGTAGTATTGGTCTCGGTGCAATGGGCTTTCACTCACTTCTACAGAAGCACAAAGTGGCTTGGGAGTCTGAACTAGCGAAAGAGATTAACGATGTAGTATTCAATCACATTAAGAGACAAGCAGTAGAAGAGACAGAGAAACTTGCTGAAGAACGTGGTGACTATCTTGATGGTGTAGGCAGTGGACGTAGAAACTCACATCTTCTTGCTATCGCACCTAATGCTAGTTCTGGTGTTATTCTTTCAACGTCTCCGTCTATTGAGCCATTGAAAGCTAATGCATACACACATCGTACACGTGCTGGTTCTTTCTTAGTGAAGAACAAGTATCTAGAAGAAGTGCTTGAACTCAAAGGAGAAAACAATGACACTAATTGGACTTCTATTATTACTAAAAAAGGTTCAGTTCAACACCTGCCCTTCCTGACAGAAGGCGAAAAGGCAATCTTCAAGACTGCTGATGAACTAGATCAAAACTGGGTTGTACAGCATGCCGCAGACAGACAAAAATATATCTGTCAAGGTCAATCTGTGAACTTATTCTTTCCATCAGGCGCACCTAAATCGTATGTTAATCAAGTACATTTACGTGCATGGAAAGAAGGTCTAAAAGGTCTGTATTATCTGCGTACAGAAGCAAAACAACGTGCAGAGAATGTTAGTGAGAAAGTCGAGCGAGTAGCACTAGCAGGAGATATGCGTACCATCGTGTATTCTAAGAAAGATTGTCCGTTCTGTTCTATGGCAATGGAAGAGTTAAAGTTACGAGGTATTCCTTATGATAAGATAGACCTCAAAGAGATTGGCAAGACAGCCGCAGAAGTAACTGGACGTAAAGATGTCAAGAGTGTTCCACAAATCTATATTTCAGGTGAGTATGTTGGTGGATACAATGAATTGATGGAATTTTTAAACAAGCCTGTCGACCTCGATGAGGGAGATGAGTGTAGAGCGTGTGAAGGCTAAACACAAATAACAAATATAAAGGAAAGAAGAAGTATGGCACTATTAGATTTATCAAAAAGCTATCGCCCGTTTGCGTACCCGTGGGCAGTAGAACTAACAAAAAAACATGAAGAGATTCATTGGGTAGAAGACGAAGCAGAATTGAGCGAAGACGTTCAAGACTGGAAAACAAAACTGAGTGAAGATGAGAAGGATTTCGTAACACAAATTTTGCGATTGTTCACACAGTCAGATGTACAGGTTGGTGAGAACTATCACGAACTGATGATTCCAAAGTTTAAGAATAATGAGATCCGCAACATGCTTGCGTCATTTGCCAATCGTGAAGGTGTGCATCAACGTGCATATGCTTTACTGAATGACACGCTAGGTCTACCAGACGAAGAGTTTCACACTTTCCTTGAATACTCTGAGATGGCAGATAAGCTAGACTTTATGAAAGAGGGTAACATCAATACTCACACAGGTCTTGCCTTAGTTGTGGCACAGTCAGTATTCAATGAGGGAATGTCATTGTTTGCCTCGTTCGTAATGCTACTAAACTTTCAACGCTTCGGTAAGATGAAAGGCATGGGTACAATTGTTGAGTGGTCTATTCGTGACGAAACTATGCACGTACAAGGCAATGCTAAGTTGTTCCGTGAGTTCTGTGAAGAGCATCCACGTATCGTAAACGATGAGTTGAAATCTAAAATCTATGAGATGGCTGCCAACTCAGTGAAACTAGAAGACAAGTTTATCAAACTAGCGTTTGATGGTAAAGATCAAGAAGGTATTACTGAGAAAGAAGTAAAGCAGTATATTCGACACATTGCTGACCGTAGATTGCTACAGTTAGGCATGAAGCCTAAGTTTGGCGTAAAAGAGAATCCTATGCCCTGGCTAGATTGGGTACTCAACGGTGCTTCACATGATAACTTCTTTGAGAAGAGAGTTACTGAGTATTCAGTTAACGGCATGGAAGGCGATTGGGGTTGGGACGAAAACACATCTGAGGGTGAAGTTTGCGGTCTTGATGGACAAGGCTGTCCTGCTTAATGGATAAGTGGCAGAGTGCTTACATGGATACGGCAGAGAGGTTCGCTTCTCTGTCAACTGCCGTCAGACTAAAAGTTGGTTCGATTGTTGTAAAAGATAATCGAATCATCTCTATTGGTTATAACGGTATGCCTTCTGGTTGGACTAACACTTGTGAGGACTTAACTGGCGCTTTTGACGAGAATGCCACACCTATCACTAAAACTAAACCAGAGGTAATCCATGCTGAAGCCAATGCTATCGCAAAGTTAGCAAAATCAAACGAGAGTGGCGAAAACGGTACAATGTACATTACCCACGCTCCTTGCACCGAATGCGCTAAGATGATATATGCTAGTGGAATAACTACGGTTTATTACAAGCATAAGTATAGGGATGAAAGTGGCGTTCATTTTCTACAAAAATGTAACATAAAGGTAGACCAATTATGAAAAGACAGGAACTTTTCTGCGACCATTGCGAAAGCGAGTGTACAGTAGAAACTTTAAATATGGAAGACCCCATATTGTTTTGCCCTATTTGCGGTAGCGAAATCGAGCATATTGAAGATATGTTAGAAGATTGGGACGAAGACGAAGAGGCTTGGGACTAATGTGGAATTACGGTGACGTTGAGTTCACCAGTGAGATGATCAAAGAGTATGTTGGATTTGTTTATGTCATTACTGACCTCAGTAATAAAAAGAAATATGTAGGTAAGAAACTATTCAATTCTACAAGAAGACTAGCCCCACTTAAGGGCAAGACCCGCAAGAGAAAAGTAGTCAAAGAATCAGATTGGAAAGATTACTTTGGATCTAGCGAAGAAGTAAAACTAATACTTGAAGAGAACGGCAGAGATTCCTTTCACAGAGAAATTATTCATCTATGTGATTCAAAGGGAGAGATGTCTTATCTTGAGGCAAAAGAGCAGTTTGACAGAGAAGTGTTGCTGTCAGACGAATATTATAATGGAATTATAAATTGCAAAATACATAGGACACACGTAAAAGGATTAAGAAATGACTAACAAAGAAAGGGATAAGATAGTATCAGACTTCAACAAAAAGTGGAAGTATCGATACGACAAAGAGCAACATGGTATGGCAGACGCTTGGTGCATCATTCGCAGTGAAAGCGAGTCTGGTAAGTTTGAAGGCGATTGCGAAGACTATGCGTTATCAGTACTATGGCAATTATGTGGGCAATCTGATATTAGACTTTGGTGGATGCTTATCACAAGACAAGCTGGTATCTGCGGTGTAGGTCGATCCAAGACAAAGATGACTCATGCTGTACTAAGATATAAAGGCGAGTACGTAGACAACTGGACTAAGAAGTTTGGACCAAAGTCTGCTATAGAAAAGAACCACACGTTTCATTGGTTGTACGGTCATGGACTGCTACACTTCACAATAATTAAAATGCTTATGAGCAAAATAGTTCGAACCGTTAAAGGTATCAAACGATAGAAAGGAATATACTATGTACGCACCATTGCCTTCTTGTGTGACAATTAAGAAATCAGACATTCATGGACTCGGTCTATGGTGTGTTGAAAAGATAGAAGCCGGTCAAGAGATCGGCTTATCTCACTTCTATTGGGGTGATAGACTGATGCGTACACCTTTAGGTGCTTTCTATAATCACTGTACGATCAACGATAATATCGAAAAAGAGTCCAAAGATAGTAGGTTCTTCATGGTGGCAAAACGAGACATCTTAC
>Ga0206677_10000209_pt1 | contig 53624 bp, 48 predicted proteins | sample M130m12015metaG_FD_155475 | JGI IMG/M metagenome (GOLD analysis project Ga0206677, IMG submission 155475) | Ammonia-oxidizing marine archaeal communities from Monterey Bay, California, United States - M1 30m 12015 | ecosystem: Environmental > Aquatic > Marine > Intertidal zone | place: USA... | reverse complement strand
AGTAGAAAAGCTCACCGGTAAAAAAGTAAATGCCGAGAACTTGGAGTGCATGCCTAGTGAAAGGGCAGCAGTGTGTCTATTGGTGTGGGAAAAAGGGATAGAAGAATGATAGCCCGGTTGCAAGCAAATCGACCGTTAAATACGGTCATTTACGGTGAAGTAGACATAAAAGTGACATATGCAAAATAAAAAAACAGTCATAGCCTTAATGCCCATGAAAGGCGAATCTGAGCGGGTGTATAATAAAAACATGCGCCTTTTTAATGGACAGCCCCTATGTTCTGTTATGTTGGATAAGTTGTGTGCATCATCTCTTATTGATAAGGTTATCGTTAATACCGACTCAGTAGAAATTAAAGCTTTTATTGAGAGTAGATATAAGAACGTTGTAGTAATTGAAAGACCATCGCACTTACTTGGTCACGATGTGAGTATGAATAAAATCATTGGACACGACATTGATATATTCCCTGCTGATTTGTACCTACAGACTCACTCTACAAATCCTTTATTGACTTTACAGACTATAGATGCAGCAGTTGAGAAGCTGATGACAGATAAAGAGAACCATGATTCGTTGTTTTCGGTTACCAAATTTCAAACTAGATTTTATCATGAAGATGGGTCAGCTTTGAATCACGACCCTGAGGTGTTGATTAAAACGCAAGACTTGCCTGCACTATATGAGGAAAACTCATGTATTTACTTGTTCACTAAGGAGGCATTTTATAAAAATAAAAGACGTATTGGTAGTTCTCCGATGATGTTTGAAATGGAGCCAATTGAAGCGGTAGATATTGATGTTGAAGATGAATTTATATTAGCCGAAAAACTGTTTAAAGTACTATAAGATGCCATTATTTAGACACTTAAGAGGAAATCTCAAAAGAAAACTTGAGAATAATCAATTGACATTTGGTTCATGGTTAACCATTAATCATCAATCGGTGATTGAAATTATGGGAACTGCAGGATTTGAGTGGCTTTGTATTGATATAGAGCATTCTGCAATTGCCATTAGTGATGTGATTAACTTGATTGGACATATTCAAGGGAACGAAATGCAGGCATTGGTGCGTGTGAATGAAAATAACCCGGTAATTATCAAGCAGGTGATGGATGCTGGAGCGGATGGAGTAATCGTACCTATGGTCAATTCAATTGAAGATGCTAAGAAAGCTGTTGCTTCTGTGAAGTATCCTTCTGCTGGAAACCGAGGAGTAGGATTATCTAGAGCACAGAATTATGGAATAGGATTTCCTGAGTATCAAGAATGGTTAAAAAATGACGCTGTTGTAATTGCTCAAATTGAACACATCAATGCAGTTGATGAGTTGGAGGGGATTTTGGAAGTTCCCGGAATAGATGGAATTATAGTTGGACCCTATGATCTCTCGGCTTCTATGGGTTATCCCGGAGAGTTTGAACGTGATGATGTTGTTGAAGCATTGAAGCGAGTTGACCGCATTTGTTTGGACAAGGGTAAAACTTTAGGGTTCCATGTGATTAGTTCTGATCACAAGAAAACGCTAGAAAAGGTAAATGCGGGATACACATTTTTGGCATTTAGCCTGGACTTTTTCTTCTTAGGCGATTTGGCCCGCCAGGAAATGGACGCTTTGAAAAATGCTACAGAAAATGGAAAAGAGTAATTCGATACTTGTATTTGGTGGTTCAGGCTTCATTGGGATTAGCTTGGTGAGGCAATTGTTGAAGTCGGGATATAAAACAGTTTATATAGCAGATATAAAATCTCCTGAAGAACAGGTTGAAGGGGTAGTTTATTTGCCTTGTGATATTACCTCTGAGGAGCTTATTCAAGAGGTTTTTGAAACATCAAAGCCTTCAGTAGTATATAATTTGGCGGGCTTTGCAAATTTGGACAATTCTATAAAGTACCCCAAGAGAACTATGGAGCTAAATGTAATAGGCAACATTAATCTATTGGAAGCATCATCGAATTTTAACGTTCAACTCTTTGTCTATGCAAGTAGTGCCTATGCAATGAGCGATAAAGGGTCTTTTTATGGTATCTCTAAATTGACTTCAGAGAAAATTGTAGAAGAGTACTTCAAAAAGTATGATTTGAATTTTGCAATCCTTCGATATGGTTCCATTTATGCTGCCGCCGATTTTGATAATAACTATCTCTATCAGTTGGTTCAATCGGCTATAGAGACGGGAAGTATTGTGCATAATGGAGATGGAGAAGAAATCCGAGAGTATGTACATGTAAAAGATGTATCCGAGCTTTCGGTCCAGGTAATGGAAGATAGAAGTTTGTGGAATTCGGCTCTTATGCTAACTGGAAACGAACGCATGAGGCGCAAGGAACTATTTGAAATGATTCAGGAAATCATTGGGAATAGCAAACTAGAGATTCATTATCTAGATGATGGATACACTAGTCATTACAAGTTCACCCCCTATTCTTTTCAAGGAACTAGTGCTAAAAAAATTACTGCTAACCCACATTATGATATGGGGCAGGGCATTTTAGAATGCGTTCAAAAGGTTATGGAAACGCGAGAATATGAAAGTTTAGGTGATTAATATTAGACGAATTCGCTCATTTTCTGAATGGGAGCGAGCGTGCTATCTTGAAATAGCAAGTGTGATTCTATCTACCTCAAAAAAAATGAATATAGCTCTTTCCGGAGGTAGTACTCCGATTCCTATTTATCAGAGAATTGGAGAGTTGCTTAAAACTTTGCCAGAGTCAAAAATTAAGAAAATTCGTTTTTTTTTGGTGGATGAGAGAAATGTATCAACAGCGTCTTCGCGAAGCAATAGTGCTATGATCATGGATACTATTGGACGAAACTTAGTTGTTCCTTTTGATCCAACCAAACAGTCTCCGGAGGGCTATTACCAGACCATGTGCTATGAGATAGAAGAGTCTGGCGTATTAGATCTTGTTGTTTTAGGGTGCGGAGAAGATGGTCATACAGCCTCATTGTTTCCGAACACACGTCTTTTAAAAGAGAAGTCTAGCTCTTTTATGGAAAATGAACTTCCATCGGGAGAGCTTAGATACAGTATGACCTTTTCACTAATAAATAATGCAACAAGAAGAGTTGTTTTTGTTAATGACAACAAGGAAAAATTCCAATACTTTAATACTGCTATTTCAAATGCCGGAGCTTATCCAATCCATAAAGTTCTCTCCACGCCAAACACTGAGGTGATTCTTCATGAAGCATTATAGCGCATACATTTTTGACTTTGATGGTGTAATCAAAGATTCCGTAAAAGTGAAATCCGAAGCCTTTGTACAGCTTTATGCAACGGAAGGAATAGAATTTCAGAGCAAGGTAGAAGAATATCATTTGACAAACGGAGGTATCAGCAGGTATGTGAAGTTTAAAGTTTGGAATGAATGGCTGGGGAGATCTACTTCGGAGGATGCTATTGAAGAGCTTGCTAAGAATTTCGCTCAGTTAGTTATCAATAATGTTGTGACATCACCATTTGTTCATGGTTCAATGCAGGCTTTAAAATCGGCAAGTGATAATGCGTTAACCTTCCTTGCTACAGGTACTCCTGATGATGAAATAAATATGATTTTAAGTCAGTTAAGGTTGGCAGAGTTATTCAGTGAAGTACATGGGTCTTCAAGAAAAAAGACAATAATAGTCAACGACATCTTGAAAAGATTTGACCTCACTCCGTCCGAAGTTTTGTTTATCGGTGATGCTCAAACGGACTATTACGCCGCATTAAATAATGGTCTAGATTTTTACCTACGTAAAACGGATTACAATTCTGATTGGTTCGAGGGTAAACCAGGCATTTCCTACCAAAGCAATGATCTTGATTATTTAAAAGAACTAATTACCAAGTAGAATGAAAGTATTATTAACAAGTACTTCTTTTCAAGATTGTGATGGCGCACATAAAGAGCTGCTCAATCAGCAGGGATGGGAAGTCTCTTATTTAAGAGGGCCATTAAAGAAGTCTGAAATTATCGATGAGGTTGCATATTTTGACGCATTAATTTGTGGTGATGATGAGCTAGACCGAGAAGTGCTAGAAAAGGGCTCCGGCGGAAATTTGAAGTATATCTCTAAGTATGGGGTTGGCTTGGATAAGATTGATTTGGATGCAGCAAAAGAATTGGGTATCCCTGTTACTAATTGTCCCGGAGTGAATCAAATTGCTGTAGCCGAACACGTACTTGCAATGATTTTTTCGTTTTTCAAGAACATTCATTTAAGCCATGAAATAACTTCACAAGGAGGTTGGAAAAGGCCTTTGGGCAATGAGCTCTTTGGAAAAAAAATAGGAATTGTAGGACTCGGTGCCATTGGTAAGGAGCTAGCGAAACGAACACCATTTCTTGGAATGGAGACGTATGTTTATGATGTATCTATGGATTATCAATTTTTGGATGGCAAAGAACTATCCGTTTTGGACTGTGTAGAAGATGTATTCAAGACTTGTGATATAGTTTCTTTACATGTGCCCCTGACAGAATCAACGAAAGGATTGATATCGGTAGAACTTTTTAATCAATCATCTAAATCGGGATTGGTGCTCGTAAATACGTCGCGTGCAGGATTAGTTGAAGAACAAGATATTTTATGTGCCATCGAGAGTGGCAAGTTAGGTGGGTATTTAACTGATGTTCTGGCAGAAGAGCCTATGGCAGACTCCTGTCTTCTTAGAAATAAACCTAAGGTATTGATCACACCTCATATTGGATCTAGGACTCACGAGACAATACAAAGACAAGGGTTAAAAGCAGTTAAAAATTTAATAACAATGAAACAAAATGGATAATAACAACTTTTGGGATAATAAGTCTGTATTAATAACGGGAGGTACTGGTTCATTAGGCAAACAGTTAACAAGCCATATTCTAACTCATTTTCCAAAGGTACGTAGGATAGTGATTTATAGTAGAGATGAGCAGAAGCAATTTGTCATGGCGCAAGAGTTCCCAGCTTCAAGATACCCTCAGATTAGATTCTTTATTGGCGATGTTAGAGATTATGCTAGACTAGAAAGGGCTATGAATGGTGTTGATTATGTTATTCATGCAGCAGCAATGAAGCATGTTCATATAGCTGAATATAATCCTGACGAATGTGTCAAGACTAATATTCACGGCGCTCAGAATGTAATCGATGCTTGTATCAAAACAAACGTAACTAGAGTGGTTGCATTATCTACTGATAAAGCTTGTGCGCCAATTAATCTTTATGGTGCGACTAAACTAGCCTCAGATAAGCTGTTTGTGGCTGCCAATAATTATAAAGGTTCCAGAGACATTCGTTTTAGTGTTGTGCGGTATGGAAATGTTATGGGGTCAAATGGCTCTGTAATTCCATTCTTCATTAACAAGAAGAAGGAAGGAAGACTTCCTATTACCAGTGAAAAAATGACTCGTTTCAATATTAGTCTGCAGGGAGGAGTTGATATGGTAATGCACGCACTTGAGCATGCTTGGGGTAGTGAACTATTCGTCCCAAAAATACCAAGTTATAAGATTCTTGATGTAGCAGAAGCAATTGGACCTGAGTGCGAAAAACCAGTAGTAGGTATTAGACCAGGTGAAAAGATTCATGAGGAGATGATTACCCCATCAGATTCATACAATACATATGACTTGGGGAAATATTATACTATTCTTCCTACTGTTACACCTTGGGATTTAGAAGAATTCAAGAGTTCCCAGAATGCAAAGCAAGTGCCTGAAGGTTTTAGTTATAACTCAGGTGACAATGAAGTGTGGGAAACAGTTGAATCTTTACGAGAGCTTATTTCAGAACACGTAGACCCAACATTTAAGGTATAATGAGTCCAATTCCTTACGGTAAGCAACATATCACTCAAGCAGATATTGACGCTGTTACAGAAGTTCTGAAAGCAGACTATTTAACTCAAGGTCCAAAAATCAAAGAGTTTGAGAATGCTTTTGCGTCTTATGTAGACGCTAAATATGCTGTAGCTGTATCCAACGGAACAGCAGCCTTACATTTATGTACGTTAGCGCTAAATGTTCATGAGGGTCAAAAAGTTATTACTACGCCTATAACATTTGCTGCAAGTGCTAACTGTGTGAGATATTGTGGAGGCGAAGTCGTATTCGGAGATATTGATCCAGAAACGTATCTTCTTGACATTAATTCAGTTCGAGAGCTCTTAGAATCATCGCCTAGGGGTACTTATTCAGGCGTCATTCCCGTTGACTTTGCGGGACGAGCAGTAGACCTAGAGGCTTACAGAAAGCTTGCAAATGAGTTTGGGCTTTGGATTATAGAGGATGCTTGCCATGCACCTGGAGGTTCTTTCGTTAAGGCTAATGGTGAAGAATCGAAATGTGGTTCGGGAGAATTTGCAGACCTAGCAATTTTTTCCTTTCACCCTGTTAAGCATATTGCTTCAGGTGAGGGTGGTATGATTACAACTAATGATGAATCTCTTTACAATAGGTTGCTAGCTCTGAGAACTCATGGTATTGTTAAGGATAATTCTTTATATACCAACAATTGTAGTTTTGCTTCTGGCACTGAAAACGCAGAAACGTATCCATTATGGTATATGGAGATGCAGGAGTTAGGCTATAATTATCGTCTAACAGACTTTCAAGCTGCTTTAGGTTTAAGCCAACTTCATAGAGCAGATGAAGGTATTCAGCGAAGAAGAGCTATAGCAAGCACTTATGAGAAAGCTTTCAGGAATCAAGACTTTATTATAGGGCAATCTGGAGTAGTCGATGGACATGCCTATCATCTTTATGTTATTGAAGTGGAGGACAGATTAGGTTTATATAATTATTTAAGGGAAAACCAAGTCTACGCTCAGATTCACTACATTCCGTGTCATCTTATGCCATACTACAGAAGTCAAGGTTGGAATGAGGGCGATCGATTAAAAGCAGAAAACTATTATCGACAGTGTATTAGTCTTCCAATGTATCCTACGCTATCAGATGAAGAGCAAGGGATTGTGATCAATCTTATCGATTCTTATTATGCCTAATACTCTTTGTATTATACCTGCGAGGGGAGGAAGTAAGAGAATTCCTAGAAAGAATATTAAAGAATTTCACGGAAGACCAATAATTACATATTCCATAGAAACTGCATTGAAATCAGGTTTGTTCAAAGAGGTTATGGTCTCCACTGATTGTGAGGAAATCAAGAAAATTAGTCATATGTATGGCGCAAAGGTTCCTTTTTTAAGAAGTGAATCTAATTCAAATGATTTTGCTACAACTGTGGACGTTGTGAACGAGGTTGTAAAAGCATATCACAAATTAGGTCAAACATTTGACGAGATATGTGTGCTATACCCATGTGCTCCTTTTGTGAGCGTATCAGATTTAGCTAATGCTAAGATTCTCTTAGAAGAATATGATTGTGTGATTCCTGTTGTGCGATTTGATTTCCCTCCTTATCGAAGTTTCGAAATCTCCGCGTCAAAATTGCGCTATAAATGGCCTAAATATGAGAAATCAAGGTCACAAGATTTAGAAGACTTATTCCATGATGCAGGACAATGGTATTTTTTCAGGAATGAAGAGCAATATCATGAATCTTTAGTAAAGAGGGCAACCGCACCTCTTATTTTGGAATCAAATAAGGTACAAGATATTGATACTATTTCCGATTGGAAATTAGCGGAGTTGAAATTTCAGTTCTTGAATGAGGAAGTATAAAGCATTAACTGAGCAGACATACATGAATGGCGAATTTGAGTTAGTTCCCATAAGACACGAGGATAGGTTTGAAATAATGAAATGGCGAAATGAGCAGATTTATCATTTACGTCAGAGTGAGCCATTAACCATAGAAAAACAAGACTCTTACTTTGATAACACGATTACGTCATTATTCGATCAAGAAAAGCCAAGTCAAATGCTATTCAGTTTTCTCCAAGCAAATGAATGCATTGGTTATGGAGGCTTAGTTCATATAAATTGGATCGACAAGAATGCTGAAGTTTCCTTTATCATGAACACGCGACTTGAAGAGGCGTCGTTTTCTAAGAATTGGTCAATGTTCCTAAAATGTCTCGAACAGTTAGCGTTTGGTGAATTGAAACTTCATAAGATTTTCACTTATGCCTTCGATTTACGCCCACATTTGTATTCTGTACTTGAAACAAATGGATTTAAGCGAGAGGCTACTTTAAAAAATCATTGTCGGATTGATGAGGAATACAAAAACGTTATAATTCATTCATTAATCAATAAATATATCGAGCTTAGAGAGGTTGCAAATACCGATGTGGATATTACATACTCTTGGGCTAACAACACTATTGTTAGACAATATTCGCTTACCAAAGAAGAAATCCCTTTTCAATCACACAAAAATTGGTTTGATTCTAAATTGAATGATGATAACTGTCTCTATTACATTGCTGAAAAGCGGGGTGAGGCAGTCGGTTCATTCCGTTTAGACGTGGATGATCACGGATCTGGCTACATAAGTTATTTAATCGATCCAAAATATCATGGCAACGGATATGGGAGTGAACTTTTGAGGAAGGGTGTTCAAATTGCTAAAGAAAATTTGAATGTTAAACATATCATTGGTGAAGTTATGATTGAAAATCACGCATCAGTGAAGGCATTCGAGAGTTTAGGATTCACAAAAATCGATACAATGAAGAACCTTATTCGATATAAACTAGTTAAATAATGAAAATTGCAAATTTCAAAATAGACAGCAGTTCACCCGTTTTTATTATTGCTGAATTATCCGCTAACCATAACGGTAGCCTAAGCGTCGCATTAGAAACAATTCGTGCGGCAAAACGTGCAGGAGCTGATGCTATAAAACTCCAAACTTATACGGCCGACACGATTACCATTGATTGTGAAAAGGAGGATTTTCTAATAAAAGAAACTATCTGGGACGGGAGGAAATTATATGATCTATATAAAGAAGCTCATACGCCTTGGGAATGGCATAAAGAAATCTTTGATTGTGCCAAAGAGGAAGGATTAATATGTTTTTCTTCACCGTTTGATAAATCTGCAGTTGACTTTCTCGAGACACTCGATGTTCCCGCATACAAAATCGCAAGTTTTGAAATAACAGATATTCCTCTAATTGAATACGTTGCCGCCAAAGGTAAACCGGTTATTTTATCTACCGGGATTGCGACTCTTGAAGACATTAACTTAGCTTTAGATGCGTGTAGGCGAATGGGTAATGACAACATTGCACTTCTAAAATGTACTTCTAGTTATCCGGCGCCGGTTGAAGAGGCAAATTTAGCGATGATACCAGATTTCCAAGAGCGGTTCGGTGTTTTGGCTGGGTTGTCAGATCATACTATTGGAGGTACAGTCCCAATTGTTGCAATCACCTTAGGAGCGAGAATTATTGAAAAGCATTTTATCCTTGATAGATCAATCGGTGGTCCAGATGCATCTTTCTCCATGAATGAAGAAGAGTTTACTGAAATGGTCAGGGCTGTTAGAGATGCAGAAATGGCGACAGGAAAGATTTCTTATGTACCAACAGATAAACAAGTTAAAGGTAGAGATTTTTCTCGCTCACTCTATGTTGTTGAAGATATGGAAAAAGGAGAGCGATTTTCTGCTAAAAATGTTAGAAGTATAAGACCTGGGTTTGGTTTACATCCCAAATATTTAGATAGTATTTTGGGTCAAAAATCAAATGTAGATTTAAAGAAAGGAATGAGGTTTAGCTTGAATTATATAAACAAAGATAAAAATGAATAATAGAGTACTTATTACTGGTGTAGGTGGCTTGATTGGGTCGCGCTTAGCTGATTGGATTCTTGATAATATTGAGGGTGCAACGGTTTTTGGAATTGATGATTTGAGTGGAGGTTACAGACAGAATATTGACCCGCGTGTAGAATTTTACAGTTTGAATTTAACCAAAGACAACATAGATGAGGTTTTTTCTAACTGTAAGCCCGACTATGTCTTTCATTTAGCAGCGTATGCTGCAGAAGGGCTATCCCCGTTTATAAGAATGTTTAACTATGAAAACAATTTAAAGGCTACCGCTTCGATTGTTAATCAGTGTATAAAACACGATGTTAAGAGATTGGTATTTACTTCAACATTAGCCGTATACGGTCATGGATATGGTGGCGTCTTCGATGAGAAACAACTTCCAAAACCAATAGATCCATATGGTGTAGCGAAGTATGGCTGTGAGATGGATATTCAAATAGCTAATGAACAACATGGACTAGATTACTGTATTATCCGTCCTCACAACGTCTATGGAATAAAGCAAAATATTTGGGATAAGTATCGTAATGTACTTGGCATTTGGATGTATCAGCATATGAATGGTGAGCCTTTCACAATTTTTGGTGATGGGGAACAAACTAGGGCTTTTTCTTACGTTGATGATTCCCTAGCACCTTTATGGAATGCTGCTGTTAAAAAAGAGGCATCATGTGAAATTATTAATCTTGGTGGTATAAAAGAAACATCTATCAACGATGCTGCAAGTATTTTACAGGGTGTAATCGGCGGAGGTGATATCGTTAACTTGGAAGCTAGACATGAAGTAAAACATTCTATACCTACTTTTCAAAAGTCAGTAGATATTCTTGGCTTCGAACATAGAACAGATTTAGAAGATGGTTTAAGAATAATGTGGGAATGGGCTAAAGAACAGCCGATTCGCGAAAGATTCGTTTGGCCTTCCTATGAATTAGATCGAGGTATTTATAGTTATTGGAAATAGTAATTGGGACTAAAAAAGCAACTCTTTCGAAACACAATTTTCAATGGATTAGCGTCAATATACTTGGCGCTAATCCAATTTGTATCTATCCCAATATTAATCCAGTCTCTAGGAAAGGAAGTATTTGGAGTTGTAGCTATGATAAATGTATTCTCAATATTAGGATACATATCAATTCTTGATTTGGGAATACCTGCAACAATTCAGCGATTTGCAGGGAATTATTTATTACGGCAACAATTTGACGACTTAAATCGATTACTCTCGGCAGCAGTTACTAAATTACTTATAGTATCATTGTTGTCAGGTCTCTCATTAGTAATATTGAGAGGGATAATTGTTTATGACTTTTTCAAACTCGATTTCGAACTAGGTTCAATAGTAATGAAATTACTGATTTTTCAGGCTTTATTGAATCTATTTAGTTTCGGAAATCTATTCTTTAAAAACGCACTTGAAAGCCTATCTTGTTTTAAATATGTTTCTTTTGTGACTATTCTAATAGAAAGTTTTAAGATAGCATGCATTATTTATGCTTCACGGAGTGAGCTTTTGACTCTTTCCTTTGTTGTCTATTTATATGGAATATTATCAATTGTAACATTCTTTTTTTATTTATTTAAGTTTTTCAATAAAATTCCTGGATTTTCCTACAATCCTACTGCTCTAAGATTTAGCCGAGATGAAGTTCGCTATTCAAATAGTTCGCTTATCGGTAAATTTTCTAGTGTTGTTTATAATCAGTCCGACAAGCTATTAGTTACTTATTATTTGGGACCTTCTTCTATGGCTACTTACGAGGTGTTATCCAAAATTCCTTCACTGTTTTCAAAAGTAATTGGTTTAAGTGCATATGCAATTGTCCCAAGCATAAGCTCTAGTGATATCAATACTGTAACAGCCAGCAAAATATTCAACTTAGGTCTTGAATATATGATTAAACTAATTGTACCCGTGTTAGTGTTTTTTATCATATATAGTGATGCGTTGCTCGAGTGGTGGGTTGGCGACGAATTCTTATCGGTATCGAACTTACTAGTTCTAATGCTGTTTTGGTCTTTCTTGACAATCTTCACCTTTGGAGGCAATATCCTCCTTGGTTTAAATGTCCGACTAAAAGAGATTAATGGTTTTCGCATTATACAGGCTACAATTAAAGTTGTTGCATTATTTCTGATGATAGGTTATTTTGGGTTATATGCCGTTCCAATTAGCTTCATATTATCTATGTCCGCGCTATTATATTTGTGGAGAATTTTCCATAAGGAATTTCAGATATCATACAAGAAGTTGCTTCGTCTAACGATGTCAATATTGATGATATCAAGTACAATTTATTTGACCTATTATTTGTCTTTTGAATTATCTAGTATATTTCGGATAACATTAGGATTATCTCATCTCGCAATTCTTCTCACAATGCTTTGGCATAAAAAAATAATACTTATAATAAATGATCTCAAATCCTAAGTTTTATGTGGTCTTGTTAAACCACAATAACTATGATTACACTAAGGATTGTATTAATTCTTTACGTAGTTGCAGTTATCCTAATGTGAATATTTTAGTTGTAGACGACTTTTCGACGGACAGGGACATTGATAGTCTTTTAGATGATTTTTCTGATATAGAGTTTGTTCAAAATGCTGAAAACCTGCATTACTGTAAAAGCTTTAATGTAGGTATTCGCCATGCTTTAAGTCATGGTGCTGACTACATTTTTCTTGTTAACAATGATACAAAGGATTTTAGTGTCGACTATTTCGAAGTAATCCTATCAGAATTTTTGAGGGATCCATCAGTTGGAATGGTAGGATCTAAGTGCATCGATTATACTGGTGGTGTTAGGAGAGATGACAAGCCAAGTATACGTTTTGGTTTAACTATGGACACACCTACGGAGGGATATGTTATTAAGGCAGCAGTTTTCGAGAAAATAGGAGGGCTCAACGAGTATCTTATCATTTATATGGAGGATCTAGATTTCATACTGCGAATGCGGGAAGTAGGTTATAGCACTAAGATAAATACATCTATAAGCTTTGCGCATATGGGAGGTGTTGCTACATCAAAGCGTCCATTTTATTCTACGTATCTGCGTACTAGAAATGTTGTGTTCTTTGCAAGAAAAGTTGCGGTTCATGACAAGAGATCATCACTATGGATGCTCAATCAAGTAAGGTCAAATATTTCAACAACCATGCTAGTTTCTTTGCAGAGTCTACTGAAGGGTGATCTGTTGAGATTCTCGAATTTGACGCGGGGTGTTGTGAAGGGTCTACACGAAGGTTTTACTACGCCTTACCCAGTGGTTTGGTCGGATAAAAATGTTTCTCTTTGAGGTATTTATTTTTTATACATAGCAATACCTGTTTAATTCTTGCAGAAGCTATTATTAGTGTGCGATACTTGCCAAGAAACAAAGTGCTTTTCTTTGTGAGTAGAGGAGTCACCGTTGATAGAATAGATCATATTCAAGTACCTGAGAGAGTTTACTATGCCTTGGGTCCACGAATGAGAGCACTAACACCTAAAGGCATTATTGAGAATATTTTTGCATTAGTTTGGTGTAAATTGAGAATAAAAGAGCTTGGTTCATACACTGTATTTTGTCATAATAATCGAGATTTGAAACAGAATATATTTATTCGACAGAAGCGATGTTATGAAGCACATTATTTTGAAGATGGAGTAGATTTTTTGGTAGATAAAAATACTTACCAGAAGAAGTACCCTACCTATGGGTTGTCGGATAGAGTAAAAGCTAAGACTATGTCCTTTATATCTGGTTCCTGGGGATATAAGCCTTACACAGATCCATTGCTGAGTTCTGCTCAAAGCAAAGTTTTTGTTCTAACTGAATGGTCACTGCTTTGGAAGAATTGCCAAAAAGAAATTGTACCCATGAGGCCTACTCCAGACATCGTGATTGACGAACATTACGATATTTGGATTCCCAGTGGACTAGTGAAACAAGGTATAGTAACGGAAAATGTGTACAAACAATTCTGGGATTATATAGCCACTAATCACAGATTTAGCGAATCACTATATATTAAGTTTCATCCTGCGCAGTCAAATAATGAAAGGGTAAAAATTAAAATGATTGCCCTCAAATATTACAAGTTGGTTGAAGAAATAGATACTACTATTGAAGAAGTCGCATGCATGGGTAATCGCACGTTTATTGGTTGTGGTAGTGGATTGTTAGCCTATTCTCGCTTGTTGAATAATACAAACAAAGTATACATAGGCTTTAAAGTTTTAGAGCGTATAAATCGTCAGCCTACTCCTAGAACAGACTATTGGGAAAATTTGTATTCGAATGATTTATATAAAGACAATATTATCTAGCCGGGTTGACGATTATACCGAGTCGTTGGGGGTAGATAAGGTGAACCTACGCGCCTTAAGTAAAGGTGTGAATAGAATTCGTGCGTTATTAGAAGTTTATCGGATTTTCAGCAAGAATAGAAGAACTACTATATACATATCCGAAGAGAGGTTGGAGTTTAGATTGATGACATACATTTTTGTGAAGTGTCACGTTTTAGTAGTTCATCCTGGTCTTCTATTCAGTCAGAGATTGAGTTTATCGAATAAGTTATATCGTTTGTTTTATCCAACTTTTCTGTGTATTCCATTCAATGGAGTAAATGGCTTGAATAAATTTAAAAGTCATATAGTGTTTTATGAGGAAAATATGGATATAATTCTTTCAAACAACCCTGCAGCGAAAGTAGCATTAGTAGAACGTAATGATATTTTGGAGGCTGTAGCTGTAGAAAAGAGTAGCGTTTTGCTTGTACCAAGCGCTTGGAGCCATCACGCTTTATTCGCTCAAGAAAAGGAACAATTGTCAAGTTTTTTGTTCCTTTCGAATTTCTTTAAGGAGAATGGGATCAAGGTATACTACAAACCACACCCAAGAGGCGATTATAATACAGATAATATTTTACGGTCGCATCTAGGAGAAGAAATACGTTTCATAGATAAGATTAGTGAATTTCCGGGAAATATAGTTGTCGGAAACATTTCAACGTTGCTGGTTGATCTTAAAGATGCAGGTTTCACCGTTTATAAGTATATAACTGAGACAATGCAAGACTATTCTAACTCAGCTATAGATAATATCAAAGAATTTGATCGTTTTGAGCATAAGGGTTGAGAACGTTCTTTTGGCTTTATTGTTCTCAATAATGAGTTCGTTTTGGTTATCAGGTATGATAGGTCTGAATGCTGAGTATTTTCGATTACTTTTGATTGGTCTTTTTTTCATAATATTAGTGTCGATTTTTTTCATGAAATTATCTTCATTGAATTTAGCTTTGGAGAGTTTTGGTATATTGATAATTGCCGTGATGAGTTTTTTGATTTTTCCGATAAGCACGGTAATGAGTTTCTTGCGCCTATCTTGTTATATGATGTTGTATGTATTAATCTCTAATAAAGCTCTGAATTTTAATGTTCCATATGTCGTAAAAATAGCAGCATTTTTAGCGATTTTTGCATTCGGAATTCAATTTCTTTTTAGTGACTATCAGTATTTGAATGGGTTTAAAAGATATAGTGGTTTATATTACATGCATTCGGCTGGTTTTGCGCTCTTATCGCAGTTATTAGTTTTTGAATATTATTTGATGAGTTTTTCGGGTAAGAATCACTATGGGTCGGTCATTCGAAAAACATTTGTTTTAATACTTTTAATGGTTTGTCTTTTCATGACGGGGAGCAGAAGTTCTACGATAATTACTTTTTGTGGATTAGTGTATTTGAACTTTCGCAAGAACATGTTGCGTAAAGTATTGGGGATTTTCGGAATACTTTGTTTGGGTATTTGGCTGTTTCCAATCATCGAGAACTCAAGTTATTTCTATCGTATTAACACTCTATTTAGTAGAGGATTGGTTGATGCATCTTCGCAGAATCGATTGAGTTTTCTCGAGAATGGCTTTGGTTTAGTAGAATCAGAATACATGTTGTTTGGTTATGGCGTTGGCCGTTTTGATGATTTATATGTTGCTGAGTTTGGTGAAAGACTTGCGGCCCATTTCTATCCATTGCAATGGTTTGTAGAAGGAGGGATAGTTTATGTGATTTTATGGTTAACATTCTATTTTCGATTGTTGATTTCAGTGAGTCATTCGCGTAGAATTTTAGGGTTGCTTTTTTTGATAGTGGCATCAATAAACAATGGAGAGTATTACTTCAGTGTTTATATATTATTTTTATTAATTATGTTGAACAATGGTGGAACTGATGAAAGTCACAATAGTAGGAACAGGTTACGTGGGCTTGGTAACGGGAGCATGTCTGTCAGACGTGGGTATTGATGTAACGTGTGTAGACATTGACGAGAAGAAAATTGACGGTTTAAAAAATGGTATTCTACCTATTTACGAGCCGGGTCTCGAAGAAATTGTAAGGCGCAACTTCAAGAAGGGTCGTTTAAACTTTTCGGCCGATTTGGATGATGCCATTCGTGGTTCTCAGGCTGCCTTCATTGCTGTAGGTACGCCTCCAGGGGAAGACGGTTCGGCGGATCTTAAATATGTTTTGGCCGTTGCCGATCAGATTGGAAAGACAATGACCGATTACCTCGTGGTGATCACGAAGTCAACGGTGCCTGTGGGTACTGCCGAGAAGGTGCGTCACGCGGTAGCTGATGCTTTGGATTTACGCAAGGCAGATTTCGGTTTTGACGTGGCTTCGAACCCTGAGTTCTTAAAAGAGGGTGCAGCAATCGATGATTTCATGAAGCCAGACCGTATTGTGGTTGGCGTGGACAGCGACCAGGCACAGAAAATCATGGACAAGCTCTATCGTCCATTTACCTTGAACGGTCACCCGGTGATCTTTATGGACATCCCTTCTGCGGAAATGACTAAATATGCCGCAAATGCTATGTTGGCTACGAAGATTTCCTTCATGAACGACATTGCTAACCTATGTGAGAAGATGGGTGCTAACGTGAACTGGGTACGCAAGGGTATTGGCTCAGATGTAAGAATTGGAAACAAGTTCATCTACCCAGGTATAGGGTACGGCGGGTCTTGTTTCCCGAAAGATGTAAAAGCTTTGGCTCGCACGGGGCGAGAAAACGGACACACCATGCGTATCCTCGAAGCTGTTGAGGCAGTTAACGACGATCAGAAGAGTTTACTGTTTAATAAACTAAACGCCTACTTCGGCGGCCACCTGCAGGGCAAGACGGTTGCCTTCTGGGGGTTATCATTTAAGCCAAATACGGACGACATGCGTGAAGCACCGTCTGTGGTATTGGCGAATTTATTGCTAAAAGCGGGTGCGAATGTACGCGCGTACGACCCTGTAGCGATGAAAGAAGCCAAGCACGATTTGGGCGATACCATCACTTATTGTGAGAGTGACATGGAGGCAGTTCAAGGTGCTGATGCATTAGCACTGATCACCGAATGGACAGAATTCCGCGTACCGAACTGGGAGAAAGTGGGAGCTGCCATGAAGACTTGTGTCGTCTTTGATGGACGTAATCTCTACCGCAGAGAAATCGTAGGCAAAGCAGGATTTGATTATTATGGAATAGGAATGTAGAAATGAAAGTGCCAAAATTAATAAGGAATATTGATCAGTATCCAGATAATGGTTTGGTTTTTTACTTAAATATATACAATGTACGGAAGGTTTTAAAATCAACACAGGAGAATTTTTATTTCACTTTTGATGGTATCGGTCTATGTGTTCTAGTGAGACTAATGACATTATTTACCATCAATCCAAAAAGATTGGCTCCGGATTTGGATGGTTATTTTCGTCCCTTGCTAAAAACAGGGACGAAAAAAGTTCTTATCGGAAGCCACCTTGATGACCTTGAGTTAATTAAAAATAAATATACTGAGAATGTGGTTGGTCAGAAATCAGGTTATTGTAGTAATCAAGAGATAATTGACTATGTTGTTCGCCTAAACTTAGATGCGAGTGAAAATTATCTTTTTATAGTTGGTGTGGGAAGCCCGCGACAGGAGAAATTAGCCGTTCAGTTAAGCAAGGAGTTTGATAACAGCTTGATAATAACGTGTGGGGCATTCTTTTCACAATATGCTCGTAGTGAACACTATTATCCTAGTGTAATCGCAAGATTGAATCTAAGGATGCCGTATAGATTATTCAAGGAAAAGTTGTTTTCACGCTTACCTGTTTATTTTATTAATCCTCTATTTTTTATAATTCAGGTTTTTATGAGAAAGATTTCTTTATAGTTGTATTTTATCAGTCGCATCTAAATCAATGAAATCTTCTCGGAAACTAACTTGAGAAATAACTTTGTCAAGTTTATTGAGGGATTGAGAAATATTGTGATAACTTTTAAACCGTCTAAATCTTGATAGTCCTGGAATAATCGGTTGGCCTGCATCAAAATCTCTCGGGTGAAAGTATGTCATTACATAATCCTGAGATTTAAAGAGCTTTTTCAAATACCATTCAGGGAGTAAACGGAAGTAACCTCCGCCGCTAAAAACAAATTTTTGACCCAAGAAAGAGGCTGTGTTCATCGGTAGTTCGATGATTTCATAGCCTTTTTTCGTCATTACCTTGCAAGGTTGATCTGTCGTGAATTGAGGTAACCCACCATGTGCTCTATTAGCAGGGAATACTGAGCTATCGTACTTAATGCCTTCTTCGGCCATTACATCAAATGCCCATAAATTGGATTCTTTAATTGAAAAGCCCGGGGCTCTATATGCATCAATAGTCTTTCCTGTAAGGTCGGACAATACCTTTATAGAATCAGATAGGTCCTTTCTATATTCATCCTCTGTCTGCTCGTAAGCAAGCTGATGATAATAACTATGAGTTCCAATGTGATGTCCGGCAGCATCGATACGCTTGATAATATGTGGATGTTTCTCCGCAATCCAGCCTAAACAAAAGAATGTGCCTTTGAGATCATGCTTATCCATCAAATCTAGGATAAGGCCGACACCGTGATCTATCCTAGATTCGAATTTATCCCATGAGGAAGGGTTTGCTGTCTCTGGATGATCTAGGATATGAAACCAGTCTTCAATGTCGAATGTGATGAATTTCATTAGAAGAACTTTTTACCATTTGATTTGAATGCTCTAACATCCTCTTTTGTGGGACGAGAATAATAGGTCATCGCTTTTTCATCATTTGCCATAGTTGGAGCGTTCTCTCCATGCTCTGCAACTAAGTTACAAGCTTCAATAATAGCATCAGCCCCTCGGTACTTAAGTTCCCATATGAGTTCTGCTTGAGTTCTATTTAGAAGGGGAACTTCCTTTTGGACGATAATTGGTCCGGAATCGATCCCTTCATCTACAAAGAACACTGACACACCAGTTCTATCTTCATTGTGACGCATTACCCAGAAAGATGGCATCAATCCACGATACTTTGGTAGTAAGGCGCTGTGAAGGTTAATTACACCATACTTGGCTGATTCAAACAATGGTTGTTTGAAAATCTCATTTCCTGCTAATGACACAAGAAGATCCGGCTTGAAGCTTTGAATGATTTCTAAACTATCAGGATGATTAACTCTATTGGCAAGCTTGACAGTTTCTATGCTATTAGCCTCCATTACACCTTTTACATCTTTGCTTAGTATCCCTTTAGCATACTGAAGAATGTAATGGATGGTAAAGCCGAAGCCAAAGACTCTATAAGTATCAATGAGCTGCCTGACTTTACTCTCTTTTTTTCCAAAAGGGGCAACATCAAACAAAACACTTGCAACCACTTCATGACCGTTGGCTTTTAGCTTGGGTAGTAGATATTGATAAATCTTGGGGAGGTAAAAAGGGTCTTCTTGAGTTAGAAAAACTAGACGCATTTAATTCAATTGGTTTGAGTAAGCAAGTTATGAAATCTACGTGAGGAGCAGCAGTGCCTTAGTTTCTTTTTCCGCTTTTATGTCAACCTTGGATTTGACATGAATATGACATTTTGTGTTAAATAGGTATATCTAAAAACCACACTATTTCATACTACTTTATTATAAATCATTGTTGTTTATAATAGAACCATGTATACCAAATGCTTGCGGGCTGCAGGCATATAATTAGGTATTTCTTTTGTCAGAGAATGTATTTGTATTTCGACTGAATATCATTTTCTATATTTAAGGAACCAATAAACATTCAGATGAGCTTAAAAAAACGACTCTTAATTTTCGCTTTCGCATTAGTATCATTTCAAGGGCATGCCGCCCACCTTTTGGGAGGTGAGATTGTATGGAAATGTAAACCAAATGGTAAGTATCAGTTCACGTTGGTTCTTTACCGAGAGTGTGCTGGTATTTCGCTTCCAACCACGGCGCAATCATTAGCAACTAATGCCGGAGTTAGTATTTCGTGTGCTTTTATCAGCACAACGGATGTTGTCCCTTCGTGTTACACAGGAACTACATCATGTTCTGGCGCAGTCTCTGGAACGGGTAAGATGCAGAAATATGTTTACCGCTCCGGCGACATTACTCTAACCGGTACACCTCCAGCTGGAGGTTGGTACTTTACGTGGAGTAGCTGTTGTCGTCCAGGAAGTATTTCTAATGTTGTTAGTCCAGGAGGAGCAAGTTATCTTCTTCGAGCCGTTATGTATCCTTATACTCCACCGGGTGCTACAGCAGCACTTTCGGCAGGTACTACGGCAAACCCATCTTGTTATGACAGTTCACCAAACTTCCTTGAGGACCCGCAGGTGATTTCATGTACTGGGGTAGATGTTATTTACAATAACCTTGGTTACGATCCGGATTTGGATTCTCTACACTACAACTGGTCATACCCATGGGATGCCTCGTCTTATTCTGCCAACCCAGCAAGTAACTCAGTAAACTTTGCCTCAGGTTACACCTATAATAGTCCTTTGCCTAGTGGTTCAACATCAACACCCGCATCAATAGACGGAGAAACAGGAGAGGTTACGTTTAATTCAGGTGTAGCAGGTTCTTGGGTAACATGTGTAGTGATTGAAGAATGGCGTTGTGGTCAGAAAGTAGGTGAGGTGTATAGAGATATCCCCATTGTAACCCTTGGGTGTACGCCTCCAGCAGGACTTTGTGCGGCTGGCTATGTAGATGCGGCCCCGTATATGTCATTGACACCAGACAACTCGTTAATGAATGCTACAGTATTGACCCCTGTTACCAATACAGCGGGAGACACCATTTACTACTACACTGAAGTATTTCCTGGGGATACCGTGAGATTTAAAATTACGGCATCAGATTCTTACCCAAATACAAACTGTGCTTCTCAAAACATACAGTTTAGCGCCACCGGGGGTAACTTAAGTTCAGCAGCAAATTATGGTAATGCCAATGCTTGTTTGTTTAATCCACCTTGTGCCACCCTTACGTCATTGAACCCTGGCGGAGTTTTTACATACCCTGGTCTAAACGATGCTCAATTTAATTGGGTAGTAGATACAGCGCATTTACAATACGGCCAGCAGTATTGTGCTACGAGCGAGAGCAAATATGAATTCTACTTTCGAACGCAGGACGATCAATGTCCCATTAATCGATTCTCGCAAAAAAAGGTAGTCGTAAAAATCTTGGGCTCGAATTTAGCATCTCCAGAGTTGCCACAGTTAAAATGTGGAGCATATTTATCTAATGGCCAGTTAGAATTAGGCTGGACTCCAAACCAAGACACCGGTTTATCCTGGCAGCATTACACAATAGGAAGCGAAGATTCGAACGGCGTTTTACTGTCAACGGTGCTACTGAGTAATTGGTCAGATTCAGTTTATACTGTGGTTAATGCAACACCGAGCCAAGGCCATAAATATTTTATCCAAACAAAAGGTGGGTTAGGCGGTACCAGCACTAAACGTTATTTCCCTTTAAATAGGATATTTAACTATACATCAAGCTCCTGTGCCCCAATCACGGTTAATGGCATCACATACGACTCTACCGGAACGTACATACAGCAGTATACATCAGCGAAAGGATGCGATAGTACGTATTCGATTGCAGTAATAATTAACACATCCAATTTTCTACAAAATCCAGAAAATGACACCGTTGGTCCCGGTCAAACTGCTCAGTTTTCTGTGGATGCCGCCACAGGAGTGAGTTATCAATGGCAAGTAAATACTGGAAATGGATTTATAAATATTGCAGATGGCGGCCAATACCAAGGAACACAAGGTCACACAATGAGGGTATTCTCCTGCCAGCCGATGAATCACCTTACAGAATACCGTTGCATCAAAGCCGGAGGAATTTGCAGTGACACATCAGAGGTCGCCATATTATATATAAGTACTATTGGTATTCTTGAACAAGAATCCAACATAAATATATTTCCAAATCCAGCCAATGAATATATTACAATTGAATCGTCAAATGTCATTTCATCTATTATGATTAAAGACGAATTAGGTCGAATTTTATTTCAATCAAAGTTGAGAAATAAAGGTTGCACTATTAATGTAAAGAAATGGCCCATTGGAGCATATATTTTGCTCATTGAACAGGGCAATAGTATCATTCAAAAAAAAATTGTCCTAATTAAGTAATTAAACAGATTATTTTTAAGTTTATCCAAACTAATTAAACCAAATAAAAAATGAAAAAATTTTTATTTTTTGCAGCATCGCTAGCGTTTTTAGCGAGCTGCTCGAAAGAAGAGTTGGTAGCACCATCAATCGTGCAGTCGACAATGATCCATGGATCGGTAATGGCTAATTTAGACTACACTAACGACACCACCTCGTCGGGAAGTTACCAGACTACTTATGAGACAGCCCCTGCGGCCGTTGCACTGACTTTAACCTATGATAGTGAAGATTTAGAGCGTCATCCAGACCCTAATTATGATTATCAAGAAATTCATATGGTAGCAGAATTGGGTGCTAATGGAGACTTCTCAATTGAAGTGCCTACTATTGCTGCTGGCTTACAAGTCGAGATTAGGGTTGAGGACTTTTACTATGATCGTAAAGTGTGGGATTATTCAACGTCACCAGCTACGATATCAACAGTAAGTCATTTGTTTCAGCAGTATAGTCCAGCAGTTTTAGCCGTGTTCCCTGATCTGCACGAGCAACTCACTATAACGGTCAATTAATTATGAAGACCAGAAGACTAATACTAAGCGCATTTTTCCTTGCGCTTACGTTCCAGATATTTGGACAGGAAAAAGGAAATTGGTCATTAACCTTTTCTGCAATGCCGACATTTGATTGGTTTGGTAATGCATTGAACGGGACAGAGGGTAATATGTACGATACAGAAGGCCATTTACTTGATCAATGGAATACTAACGGAGTCATGATAAAAAATGCAAATGGCGTGAATGGTATGTCTCGTTTCTACGTTGGTATTAACGCATCTTCAATGATGATGACAAATGAGGTTTTTGACGACCTTTCTACATCGCCAAATGATCTCGTAACTGACTCTAAACTTATGTCATCAACTACGGTAGCTTTAGGTTATGGTCTAGAACGTTTTAGAGGGGATAAATTCCGATTGAAGTATGGGGTTGATTTTATGGTTCTGTATGGAACTGGAAATAATACGTCATTTATCTATGGAAATTCTTTTGGTGACGGAAATCTAGCTCCAATTACTACGGTATGGAACGAAAGTACTGTTATGACTGAAGCGCCTCAGGCCTCCCGTATAGCTTCATCTAAATCAGGATCTCAACTAGGATTAGGTGCTAGCCCATTTGTGGGTGCTGAGTATTTCTTGAAAGAAAAGTTTTCGTTAGGAATAGAGTTTCACTTGGCTACAAGTTTGAACACAACACTTCAAAGATCAAGGGACCTATACACTTCATATGATGCGTTATCTCAATCTTTATATCAGACTGATACGCGCGGACCAGGTTTTACCGCCTTTAGTTCAGCGCCGGCTTTAATGGGAGGAGGATTACTATTCACAATCTATTTATAAGATTGCTTTTAAATAAAAAAGCCCCCCGGCGATAGCGTCAGGGGGCTCTTTGTGTTTTAGAGATTACGAGATGCTATCGGATCATCCCTGCAGCAACCGTCTCATTCGTCGCCTCATCCACTAGAATCAACGATCCTGTAACACGGTTTTGATTGTATTCATCCGCGAAGATGGGCTTGGTTGAGCGAATCTTTACGCGTGCGATATCATTCATTTTAATGTCCTTGTCATCTTCCAGTCTGTGGAGCGTGTTGATGTCCATTTTATACTGGATCTCGGTAATCATTGCGCGTGCATCAGTAGTAGTTTGCTTAAGGACATATTTCGCGCGTGGACGCGGCGGTGTGGCATTGAGCCAGCAGAGCATGACGTCTAAATCTTGCTGCCCGTCTGGGCGGTTTTCACTGCGTACGAGCATATCTCCACGACTGATGTCTATATCATCTTCTAAGGTGATTGTGACAGACATTGGGGGAAAGGCTTCCTCCAGTTCTCCCGTGAGGGTGTGTATACCCGAAATCCTACTTTCTAACCCTGAAGGGAGTGCCATTACTTTATCACCTTTTTTAAAGATACCTCCAGCAACTCTTCCTGCATATCCTCTGAAATCATGGTATTCATCGGTGTGGGGACGGATGACGGTTTGTACGGGGAAGCGGCAATCGCGCAGGTTGTAATCTGCGGATATGTGAACCGTTTCAAGGTTGTGCAGGAGGGTACCGCCTTCGTACCAGGTAGTGTTTTCACTACGAGTAACTACGTTGTCACCGTGAAGTGCTGACATTGGAATGAAGCGGACATCTTGAACGTTGAGCTTAGCTGCGAAGTCCGTGTACTCCTTGACCACTCTATCGTAGGCTTCTTGGCTGTAATCTACCAGGTCCATCTTGTTGATACACACGAAGACGTGCGGGATCTGTAAGAGAGAAGCGATGAAGGTATGACGCTTGGTTTGCTCGATAACGCCTTTGCGTGCATCTACTAGGATGAGAGCAAGGTTGGCGGTAGAGGCACCAGTAACCATGTTACGGGTGTACTGCACGTGTCCTGGCGTATCTGCAATGATGAATTTGCGCTTTGGCGTGGCGAAGTAGCGGTAGGCAACATCAATGGTGATGCCTTGCTCGCGCTCGTCCTTAAGACCGTCTGTGAAGAGGCTGAGGTCGACGTGATCTAAGCCCCTTTTTGCGGAGGTTTGTTCGATCTGAGCGACTTGGTCTTCGAAGATGCTTTTGCTATCGTAGAGAAGTCTCCCAATAAGAGTAGATTTTCCATCATCAACACTACCGGCAGTAGTGAAGCGAAGGAGTTCCATATTGAGGTAGGAATTGGTATCGAATGTGTTTTCCATCTGTATTTTTTGTGCTTTGATGGTTAGAAGTATCCCTGACGTTTGCGGTCTTCCATGGCGCTTTCACTGCGCTTGTCGTCCTCACGGTTGCCACGTTCTGTTTGACGCGAAGAGGCAACTTCCTGAACGATTTTTTCTAGGGTATCTGCATCGCTTTCCTGTCCGCCGGTTATAGTGATATCCCCTAGGGTACGGAAGCGAACCATTTTCATTTGGGGCTCATCGCCCTCGCGAAGGGTTATATGTTCACTCATAGGAAGCCAAGAACCGTGTCTCCAGATCACATTGCGTTCTTTCGCAAAGTAGAGTTCTGGTATAGCGATGTTTTCCTGAAGGATGTATTGCCATACGTCCATCTCCGTCCAGTTGGAGATAGGGAACACACGGAAGTTCTCTCCCATGCGCTTCTTGCCATTAAACAGGTTCCAAAGCTCAGGACGCTGGTTCTTAGGATCCCACTGACCAAAGTCGTCACGGTGGGAGAAGAAGCGCTCTTTCGCACGTGCTTTCTCTTCATCGCGGCGTGCGCCACCCATACAAGCGTCAAAGTTGTTGCGCTCGATGGTATCGAGCAGGGTAGTGGTCTGAAGTGCGTTTCTGGAGGCATTGATTCCAGTTTCTTCCACAACGGCGCCTTCATCGATGGATTCTTGGACGGAACCGACGACCAACTGGACCCCAAGGTCTTTGATGAGCTGGTTTCTAAAGGCCATCGTCTCCGGGAAATTATGTCCCGTATCGATATGTACGAACGGGAACGGAATCTTCGCAGGGAAGAAAGCTTTGCGGGCAAGATGCGCCACGACAATGCTGTCCTTACCGCCAGAGAAAAGGATGGCTGGATTATCAAATTGGGCGTAGACTTCTCTTATGACATAGATCGCCTCTGCCTCGAGCTCTTGTAAATGTGTTAGCGAATAGCTACTCATCGTCACCTGTTATTTTAGGTATTATATATGCAACGACCATCGCGGTCGCTTCTTCTATACTCATCTGGTGTGTGGGAACGTCCAATTCTGGATTCCCCGGCGCCTCAAACGGCGCGCTAATGCCTGTAAAGTTGCTAATCTCTCCGGCCCTTGCCTTCGCATACAGCCCTTTTACATCGCGTTGTTCGCAAACTTCAAGCGGTGTGCTGATGAAGATTTCTGAGAAATCTCTTTGTGCAACGGCGCGGACAAAGTCGCGGTCTTTTTGATAGGGGCTTACAAAAGCACTCAGCACCACCAATCCGGCCTCTTTCATCAGCCCACTCACATGAGCTATGCGGCGGATATTCTCCTCACGACTTTCAGCGCTAAAATCGAGATCGCTGTTCAGTCCAGTACGCACATTATCTCCATCAAGGATGTAGGTGCGAATACCCTGCTCGTACAGTGTGCGTTCTACTGCGGAAGCCACCGTACTCTTCCCGCTACCACTCAAACCTGTGAACCACAAAACATGTCCTTTATGACCGTTTTGCTGTTCGCGATCCGCTCTGGAGATTGCGTGCTGGTGAGGAATAATGTGGAGTTTTTCAGCCACGATGGGGTGTAAATGCTTGGTTAGACGCGCAATTTCCGATTTCCGTGGACTAATTCCTAATGTAACCTATAATAAAACCCACAACGCTACAGCGCTGTAAACCAGCAAAACAGGTAATCCCAATTTCAAGAAATCTTTGTTGGAATAATTGCCAGGGCCCATGATCATGAGGTGGGTTTGGTAGCTCGAGGGGGTGAGGAAACTTCCGCTCGCGCCAAAGGCTACAGGGAGGAATACTTCGAGGTGTCCTAACTGGTAATGTTGCATCATCGCTGCGGCGATCGGGAAAGCGATTGCGACGGCGGAGACGTTGGTCATGAAATTGGTTAACAACAGGGTCAGAAGGAACAATAATACAATTCCCGCAGAAGCATCTGACGGCAAAGTAATTTTTTCAATAAAGAATCCCGCATGACCGCCTTCTACAACCGCGCTACCAAATGCGACGGAAAGAATAAGTAAGGCGTAAAGTTCCAGATTGAATTCGCGCTTTAATTTTTCTGCGTGAGTAATGCCGCAGGCGATTCCTAGGAGGAGCATAAGGCCTACCGAGAGCAATAATGACCAGTGTAAAAAGAGTGCGCCACCAAAAATGATAAGTAGCCCTGGAATAAAGTATTGTCCTCGGCCTTTTGGGGATGTGGACGTGCGTTTGTGCTGGTTGATGGTGATGAGCGGAGTTTCGCGTTCGTTGCGTGCGGTGAAATTTACCCCAGCAGAGAGCAGTAGAAGATCGCCGGCCTGCAAGGCAATGCGACCAATCTTGCCTTTTATGGGCTGACCTCCGCGTTGCACCCCGACTATAACGGCGTCGTAACGTGCCCGGAAATTGGTTTGTTTTAAAGGTCTGCCGATCAGGTCACTGTTGTTAGGGACCAGGACTTCAATAAGATCGTGACGTGCATCGACTTCAAACTTCTCCTCGACGGTTTTTAGTCCTTTTGGAAAGAGATCTAGTAAGCCGTTGACTTCTTCAAGCGCGCCAGTGAAAAACAGGGTGTCATTCGCCTCTAAGGTCATCTTCGGAGTAACAGGAGAGATGAACTCACCGTTTCTGTAAATCTCTGCGAGAAAAAGGTCATTTAGGTTGCGAAGTCCCGCAGATTTTACAGTTTTACCTTCCATAGTACCTCCAGGTATGACCTTAAGTTCAGTCGTGTACTGACGCTCTTCATTTTTAGCAGCGTTTAGGCCTTCGGTAGTTTTTTTCAGTACTATGGGAGCAATGAGTACGGTAGTAAGTAAAACGGCCCCGGTAACGTAGAGTCCTGGAATAAGAAAGTCCCAAAATTTAAAACCTTCAATCCCATTTTCGATCATGAGACCGTTCAGTACGAGATTCGTCGAAGTACCTATCAGGGTGATCGTTCCACCAGCGACAGCCGCAAATGAAAGCGGCATGAGGTAATTCCCAATGGGCCAATTGTGTTCCTTCGCTTTTGATTTTAAAATAGGAATCAAAAGTGCCACCACCGGGGTATTATTAATAAACCCACTCAAGGCAGCAGTGACAAGTCCGGTCCGGATAATAAATCCTTTAGACGATTTTCCCAGCAAATCACCAATTCTATGAAAGGGTAAAGTCTTCTTCAATACACCCGTAAGGGCAATGAGTGCCATCACCGTTAGGATGGAGGGGTTCACTGCGGTGGCATAAATATGTTTTATGCCCATAAATCCAGAGAGAATCAGGGCCATAACCACAGCAGCGAAGACATGCATCGCCTTAAACCGGCCCCAGAGGAGGCCTATGATGATCATGAAAAAAGCCACTACATAGGTGTAATGGCTCAGTTCTGGGGTATGTTCAAAGAGTTGTGTCAAGCTTAATCTGCCACGTATTTGTTCCACACTTTTTTCACGGGGTTAAAAACAGTCCGTGAGAACGAGCGCCAAAAAATACGCAATTGGGTTGAACGATGACGTACAAATAGATGAATAAGTAAGATTCCTAGGATATTTAGTAGAATCATCAGGTGACTGTCAAGACGTGGCGCTAATATTTTATTGCCTAAAACAAGCGCAGCCATTACCGCCATGATGAAGGTGGTCGTTCCAAAGTGGGTAAAGCCTTTATCTAATAAAACGTGATGCAAATGACGACGGTCCGCATTGAATGGACTCAAGCCCATACTGATTCGGATGGCGAAGACACGAATGGTATCTGCTGCTGGATAACCTAAAACAAGAATAGCAACAATAACGGGGTTGAGATTTAGGTGGACACTGTAATTATTACCGGTGTGCAGGAATTCCATGACAAAAGTTGCGAGCACAAAGCCTAAACTGAGTGATCCTGCATCTCCAAGGAAGATTTTTCGCTTTTCAGAAAAATTGAACCCCATAAAAACAATGAGTCCCAATCCAATAAACGCAAAGGTGACCAATTGTTCTCCGCCGCCCATAAGTGTGCTAAATAAGTACAGCGCTAATAAACTAATCCCTGCAGCTAAACCGTCTACTCCATCTATAAGGTTAATAGCATTTATAAAATAAACTATCGCGATAATACTAAGTGAGATTCCTAACCAAGCGGGAAGGGTTTCAATGCCGAATAGTCCGTACATGGAATCCACATAATTTCCAGTAGAAAGAACGTAATAAGCGGCAACAGCAAATTGGATGAAAAATTTAATAGATGAGTTGAGGTCCATACGATCGTCTAACGTACCTAGAACAACTACAGCAGCGAGTCCAAACCAATAGCCACCATCCAGTTCAACGTAGTTGTAACCAAAAAGATAAGAGCATAGGCCAAGGATGAGGTAAGGCACAAAAATGGCAAGTCCACCTACTCGGGGCACAACCGCGATGTGAGAAGAACGCTCATTGGGCTGATCTTCGAGGCCGAGTTTGTAGCCAAAATCCATTAGCAGTCGTGCCAGCAAGATCACGACCGCCACGAAAGGTGGTACGAGAGGATAGAGTGCAGAACTCATGAGCATTGGGTTTTAATAGTTTGGTAGTGTGAAGATAAAGAAAACGATGTAAAGTCTTAATTAATCTAGCTTTTCCACATTATTTAATTCCAAATGAGGGACAAATATCGTGCCGATGGTTGATGATTGGGGTTTCTGTCTATTTTTGGGCAACCAAATCAATCTAATAGCTACATGGATATCTTCGAAACCACCCGTATCAAACTAAGTAATCAGGGATTGCGCATAGATCGTTACGACTTGAATCGGCCGTGGGGAGGATTTTTCGTATTGGACGAAAATCAGGCCCAACTATTTGCAGATATTTATTTCGAAGGTCTAGATGTAGGCCCCCTGCGGATCGCAGGAAAATTAAGTCCTAAGATTCTTTTAGTAAAGCCAGAGGCGCGATTGAGCTGGCAATACCATCATCGTCGTGCGGAGACCTGGCGCGTGATGGAAGGTCCTGTGGGCATTGTGCGCAGCGCTACGAATGATGAAGGAGCATTAGTTTCTTTTGAGGCTGGTGAAACCATCGTTTTAGAAAAAGGGGAGCGTCACCGTTTGATCGGACTTGAAGGATGGGGCGTTGTTGCAGAATTCTGGCAGCACACAGATCCAGACCATCCCTCAGATGAGGACGACATTGTTCGTGTTCAGGACGACTATTCTAGAAAATAAGATTGGGCCGCCGAGTGCGGTCGTTTTTATAGCCTTTTATCTACATTCTGGCGAGGGAGAACTCCTTTAAGGTCATAGACCACGCGTTGCGGCGAAGTTTGGACAGCAAGCGTAGTAAAAGTTTGGTGCGGTACGGCAAGAAGTATCGCTTGGTACTCTGATAAATAGATCTCCTGGACTAATCCTATACCATATTCTCTCAGAGCCTGTGGTGGATTTGCTAAGGGATCGAACACGTCGACTTCCATACCAAAGCTCTTTAATTCCTGATACACATCCACGACTTTAGAGTTGCGTACATCACCGGTATTTTCCTTGAAGGCCAGACCTAGAATAAGTGCTCTTCCGCCTTTAACGGGCAGGTCTTTTTGATGCAACAGCTTCACCACCGAGCTTGCAACATGCAGCCCCATGCTATCGTTAATCCTGCGGCCCGATAAAATGACCTGAGGGTCGTGACCCACTTCTTGTGCTTTATGTGCTAGATAATAAGGATCCACACTGATGCAATGTCCGCCCACAAGTCCTGGTTTGAAGGGTAAAAAATTCCATTTAGTACCTGCAGCTGCCAGCACATCGCCAGTATCGATATGGAGTTTGTCAAAAATCAATGCAAGTTCATTAATGAAACTGATGTTGACATCGCGTTGCGCATTTTCAATCGCTTTTGCAGCCTCTGCAACTTTGATGCTGGGCGCTAGATGTGTGCCCGCTGTAATAATGGCATTGTATAACGCATCCACTTCCTGCCCTGCTTCAGGGCTTGAGCCTGAGGTCACTTTGAGAATGTTGGTAACGTTGCGTTGTTTATCGCCAGGGTTAATGCGCTCTGGGCTGTAACCAACCGTATAGTCTTCGTTGAATACAAGGCCACTTTTTTCGCTTAGAATAGGTACGCACACTTCTTCGGTACAGCCGGGATAGGTTGTACTCTCATAAATCACCAAATCTCCTTTTTTGAGATACGTCCCTACTAAATTACTAGCTGCAATCAGCGGCTCAAGGTTAGGGGATTTATCAGGGTTGATATCTGTAGGAACTGTGATGATGAAGGTATTGCACGAGGCGAGAAGAGCGGGTTTTGCAGTGATTTGAAGGTGCGATTGGAGGGCGTGGGATAATTGGTCACCGACCAATTCATTCGTAGGATCTACCCCCGACGCAATCAAAGCCGCTTTCTCCACATTAATATCAAACCCCAGCGTTTTATACTTCTTCGAAAACGCCACAGCCAAAGGCAGGCCTACATAGCCCAACCCAAGAATAGCAATAGTATGTTCTTTCTGTGCTGACATCGGTTCAAATGTACGATAACCCAAATTCAATGCACCTCGTTTGTTTTAGAGGCTCTAAATGACTCATTAAGAGCTAGAAAAGTCAAAATGAAACACAGAATTGCTGTAAAATAGTTAGTTTACACTCTTAACTAACAGAACAAAACCATGAAGAAAGTATTAATTCTGCTCTTAGCACTACCGTTAGTGGGCTTTGGGCAAAAGAAAAGAGGGGTAGTTTATTCTGAGCACCCTGGGTATGATGTAGTCAAAGAATCCTATAGAGTTTGGGAGTCTGGCACAGAGGCAGACCTACGAGTATTGTATGCTGAAGACGCTCAGATTTGGGGACCAGGTGACGATGAAGCGGGAACCATGGACGATGAAGTAGGAGGAATGCTTTGGTGGCAGAAAAATTTCGATATATCCATCACAAATATGGATCCAGCAACACCAGATATTATTCAATATAAAGGTGAAAAAGGCGTCTGGACGCTAGACTGGATGACGTTTACAGGTATCAATAAGATAAGCGGAGATACTGTGTCCGGACCACTACACACCGCTAATTATGTGAATGAAGAAGGTAAGATTGAAATGACAGTAAATTATTACGATCGCGAATCTATAGGTGCACAAATTCAAGAATCTTTTGGCCTGCACCGCAACGGTCGCATATATGACGAACACCCATTGATTGACAAACTGAATGAAATGGTTGCCCATTATGAAGCAGGCGAGATAGAAGAACTTACGACCTATTTTGCAGAGGATGCTACGTTTAACCGTCTATCTACTATGGGAGAAACGCCATTAAATTTAGAGGAGCGCATTGCAACCTGGCATGCCTCAGTGGCTGAAAATAGCGTTCGTGATTTAGTTCAGGTAGGCTATCCAGATGCAGTTTATTATGAGCGCAACGAAAGCTGGACAGTATATTCTTGGTGGTGGGCAAACAACACCAACGCTGAGACGGGAGAAGTCACCAAAAAATTCCTACACCTAGTCCATAACTTCAATAACGAAGGAAAGGTTACTAGCGAAGGAGTCTACCTACAACAATAATCTAAACCACTTAAAAATGAAAAAGTATCTATTTCTGGCCGCTGCTGCAATGACAGCAGTGAGTTGCACGCAATCGTCTGTTTCAGAGGATGCGGTTCGTGAATTCGCAACCTCTCACATCGAAAACCAGGTAGGCTATGAAGCCGCGGTTGAAGGGTATTATGAGGGCGCCACTTCAGACCTTAAAGTATGGTCAAATCCGGTATGGAAAAATGTACCACGAGATTTCGTTGTAGACGAAAACGACGATGGGAGTCTCTTTTATGAGGATTCTATTAAAGTAATGTTGCACGACGTTTACTTAATGGGTGGCCATGCAAATGTGATGGGAACCATACAATGGTACATCGCTGGGGTGAACACGACCTACAGAAACTTCTCTGGGATTGTAACAGAAGAGGACGGTAAACTCAAATGGAGCCGTTTCGTAGCTGTTGATAACCAGAACTTATCTAAAGGTTTCCTTTGGCCCAGCACTGAACTAGAAGGTGGGATGAATGCATACGGTGAAATGCGAAGTGCGATGATGAATTTAGAAATGGATCGCGCTAAAACGATCTCAGATTCACTTGTTGCTGCAGATCCGAGCTGGGCAACGGCGCACCTAGGGCAGCTTCAGTACCATTGGATGAAAAGAGATGTAGAAAGCTTAAATGCTACTCGTGCCATTGCTGAATCTAAGCTAGAAGGAGCAAGCCGTGCTGAAGCTCACTTTATAAGATCATACACCACGGATCGTGAAGCGGGTGATCATCATTTAGAGCAGGCCTTGATATTTGCTCCAGCGGACCCAATGGTACGCGTATGGTACGCTTGGGGACAAGAAGATCCTGAACGTGCTATTGATATCATGAAAATAGCGTGGGACAGATTGCCAGAACAAGGCGGCGTAAACAACATGATGGGTTATAAATACATGGCCGCTGGCGACATGGAAAAAGCGAAGCAACACTTCGAGATTTTCGCTCGAGCAAATCCAGATGTACCGAACGCATACGATTCATATGGAGAGTATTATCTGACCGTAGGAGATTCTGCTATGGCGAAGGAGATGTACATGAAGGCGTATGAGCTGAATAACAATTGGACCGCTTCTAAAGAAAGAGCAGAAGAACTTTAATACGAACATTGAGTACTGGGGATTTTAAAGTCTCCGGCACATTTTAAAAACTATGAGAATGAAAAAAGTAATAGGATTTTTGGCCATCGGCCTAACGGCTATAGCCTGTCAAGCGCCACAGGAGGATAATACCATTCAGGCGACTTTTGACGCGAACTGTGAAACCGTACGCAGCGCGTTAGACAACTTCCAAAAAGAGGTAGCGACCTTTGACGAATACAGTGCAGATTTCGTAGGTTCCCAAACAAATTTTAACCCAACAGGAGATTCAACCAGTTTAGATGAGCTCAAAGAAAGCCGCCCAGGTTGGTGGGCAATGTTTGATGCGGAACTAAAAACGGAGCTGCGCCTATTGCCAGGTGTAAATCCAGAGACAAATGAGGTGGATGGCTCTGTACGTTACTACGGACAGTGGGAAGTGACAAAATCAGCGACGGACTCAACAGAAGCATCAAGCGTTATTATACCTATATATGCTTCGTATGACTTTGATGACGATGGAAAGATTCTTTACCAGCAAACGTATGGTGATATGACTGCTGCATTCGAATCATTGAATTAACAGGTCTCTAAGCGATAAAACAAAGCGAATGATTTTAGCGCACATAGACTAAACATACCCGCTCGAGCAATCGGGCGGGTTTTTTATATTTATTTCGACCAAACCTCAAATGGCCGCTGGTCTACTGATTTATTTTTGCCAGTATTGGGTGTGGCGGAGTTCCATATCGGCGGTGAAACCTTGAATAGACACAGGAATCACTTCATCAAAATAAAGGACTAATTCATCTTCTGTAATGCTGAGAATCTTGAAATTCTGGTAATGCAATGGTGCAATTATGAAGGGTAAAAGCTACCAGCATTAAGAGCAGCAGACGAACTGTACCCATATACCTATAGCGTTTGTAACCCCTTACTCAACACCCACGCGCGATAGTCTCTATTGTTAACTGAGGCTTTTGCAGAATTTGCATCCTCGCGGTATTTGTGTACGCTGTGGACGACATAGAACTTTTTATTGTAGCGTGACAGGAAGGCTTCTGGCGCCCAGCCGACGATGCTTTCAAGGAACCCTTCGGCAAGGTCGCGGTCGATAAAGCCACCTACAATGATGCTGTAGCCAGATGTAGTACCCGGTTCGGGACTGTTATCGGTGACCCATGTATTGCTTTTTCCTTTCCCTTTGGCACTTTCTTTTTTATCCGGAGTATCTGCATTGGCAAGGTCATGCGCAGCGATGGAGTCAGCTTTGAGTGCCGCCATGGTTAGGCTGTCTTCTAAAGCTTGAGCCGCTAGCGCTGCGGTATCTAAAGGAGGCGGTGGAGGGGGAATAGGAAGGCTATAAATATGCAAGTTGGCTGGGCTTGCGGGACGTTTACTTTGCGAAACGAGCAGCGTGCTGTCGTTTAAGAAGAGCAGCCCAAAGTCATCGCCTCTGTTGTTTAATGCTACCATCTGCGCAAGCGTATCTCCATCGCCGTGCGTATAGAGTTGCAGTCCATAGTTGCGAGAGGAACGTGAGAAGTAGAGATCTAGATCCGTTGAGGTGGTGGGGAAGACCTCATCGTCTTTCGTGTTTGCAATTTCAACAGCCTGCGGAGTGCTCCATATTCCATCGAAACTTAGTGTGCTTTCGTAAAGATCGTAACCGCCTTTTCCTCCTTGGACATTAGATGCGAAATACAAAGTATAATCTAGGGCATCGAAATAGGGATGCTGGTAATCTGCATCAGGGGCAATAAAAGGCAACGCTTTGGCTTCATCACCATTAAATGGAATATAGGTGAGAGTCATTCCCACGCGACCGTCTTTGTAGGGCTTTTTACGACTGTGGCTTGCGATGAGCGCAGAGCTGTCGGGAAGAAGCGCACATTGTCCTATGTAGTAACGTTGATCTGCTAGGAATTCCGGGAGTGTGTAGGGAAGGGTTTTTAAATCCTTTATGCGCAGTAAAAACGGACGTGCAAAAGGTTCGTTGGTCTGTGGATCACGTGAAGTAGTAGCAGATCCTCCACGGTTTGATAAAAACAGTACGTGCCCTTTTCCGTAAGGTACTCCTGCATAGTCATCTGCGAGTGCGTCGCCGATCTCCTGATGTATGAGTGTATCGGGCTGAGCGAGTGCTTCTTTTATTTGGCCAAATGACGGTGTACTGGCGAATACAGCCAGAAGAACCAAACTTGAAGTGTTGAGAAAACGTCTCATAAAAATAATCTTGGCGAGGTGAACGAATCAATTCTAGGCGCAACGTTGAAGCTCAAGCCAATCACGTGGCTGCGTTGCGTGAGGTAGGCCAGGTCTGTAAGCGGATAGTTGTACTGGTAGAATACATGCCAATCGCGGCTTGGATTAAGACGGAGCAGTAACCCCATTTCATCTGCTGGGCTGTAATGCGCTCCCAACCCCCATTTTCCTTGATGCTCAACAAACGCATGGAAATTTATATCTGCCGGACTATTAGTTGCCGCACCGACAAGAAAGCTAGAACGTAGCGACCATTGACCTTTCAGGGGTAGTCGGTGGCCGCCAAAAACCTGCAGTACCTGGGCAGTATAGTTGTTGTCATAAATCTCTGCGCGATTCACGTTTTTAAAACTAACACCCGCATAATAGTAAGGAGTGTTAAACGTAGAGCCGATGTCAACGTTTGCCATTAGCGGACCCTGTAAGTCGTAAACATTTGGATCAACCAGGTCGTAATAGGTTTCATCGAGTAAATCAACAGCAGTGCGCCCCACAGTAACGCGTAATCCTGTACTAAGCTTTGCGTTATCTTTTACTTGAAGGTGGTATGCCCCGCTTATAGCAGCATGTTGCGTAATAGCCGGGCCTATCTGATCATTAATCAAGGTTAAGTTAAGGCCTAATCCACGTAGGTTGCGGTAATCCATACTGATCATCCCAGTTCGTGGAGCCCCTTTAAGACCTACCCATTGCGCATCGACAATACTCACTACGTGTTGGTCTTGCATTCCAGCATGCGCAGGTGATACAGCGACAGGGGTAAATAAATAATTATCTAGTGAAGGGTGCTGCTGACCAAAAACCGTACAAGCGGCCAATGTAAATAGTACCACTAAACTCTCGGTCAAAAGCAGTTTCTTGAATGTAGTTATATGTCTGTTCATCTTCATGGCCTTAGCGGTTAATGTAGAGGTAACCATTGTATTCGGTAGTTGAGGTTCCGCCCATTCTCACATAGTAGTAATAGGTTCCGGTTGGAAGAATTTCTTGCGCGTTGTTAAGGTAAGTTGAGGTGTTCGCACGACCGTCAAAATCATTTTGGTAGTCTTCACTCTCGTAGACCTGTATCCCAAGGCGGTTAAATATTAGAACGTTTGAACCAGGGTACTGTGCGATCCCAGGAATGATCCAGAAATCATTATTTCCATCACCGTCAGGGGTGAGTACCGTGGCCGCTTTAAGTTCACATTCATCCGGATCTAAGAAATTAGGTATTCCATCATCGTCACAGTCGTCAAAACCTATACCGTCACCATTAGAATCGAACTCTAATGCATCACTAATGCCATCGCCGTCACTGTCGGTATCTTCCTGGTTAGGAATGCCGTCGCCGTCGGTATCAGCGAGTCCGCCACCGCCACCGGGAGTGCCACCTTCATCAATGTTGAGGATGCCGTCACAATCTAAATCTTCAGATAATACTTCGATACTGTCGGTAGCTAACACACCGTTTGCATCGACGGCCGTAATAGTATACCATCCGGACACTAGTCCGGAAAGGGTATCTGTAGCTGCGCCATTGCTCCACGAAAGAGTGACGGGTGTAACTCCTCCACTGAGCGTTACAAACACGCTACCGTTGGTTTCATCGGGACAAATATTATTGCTAAGATTGGTTGCGACAGCTTTGAAGTAGTCCGGCTCTGTGATTACGGCAGTGTCTAAAACTGTACAGCCGTTACTATCGGTTGCCGTTACAAAATAAGTGCCTTCTGAAAGTCCATTGAGGTCTTCGGTTGTGGCATAGCCGTTGTTCCAGTCATAAGTAAATGGCCCTATACCGCCAGTTACGGTTAAGTCAACGGTACCGTCACTCGCGCCTTCAGCGCTTACACCAAACCCGTTATAATTGGACACAGTGATCGAAGAAGAAAGAGCAGTAGGTTCACTGATGGTGATGCTTCCCGATGCAACACAACCGTTGGTGTCGCTTACATCATAGAAATATGTTCCTGCCATCAGTCCAGTAACGTTTGCAGTAGTATCTAGTGACGTCCAGGTGTAGCTGTAGGCACCGGAACCGCCGGTTGTGAATAACGTAGCTGTACCCGTTGAATCACCATTACACAGTACATCAGTCGTTGCTGTAGTGGCTTGAACCACACCGTTAGGGCCGGTATTTACCGTAACGTTTAACGCGACGCTATCTAGATTACCTAAGGTATCCTGAGCATAGAACCATACTGCAGGCGAACCTATGTTGGCACACGTGAATACAGTTTGACTCAGCCAAAGCGAATCGATTCCATTACAATCATAAGTTCCTGTATCAACAGCACTGATCTGAAGCGTATCGAACCCTTGTGCGTCTAAGGTCAACACAGCTGGCTGCACTAGGAATAAAGGTCCTGAACTGTCGATAACCGTTACTGTGATCCCTACACTGTCTTTATTTCCTGCGGCGTCTGTAACGACATAAGCCAGAATATGCGACCCAAAGTTGAAGGTGGCTGAGGTACCGTTGGTGTTGTAGTATGTCGTGGTATAATTGGTACTATTCTCTTCAATGATTGGCGTAGGCCAATTCAATGTCGCTGTACAGCTGTCTGCCAGTGCAATGAGTGTCGTATCATTCATTCCCCATGTGATTACGGGCGTAGTGGTATCCGCTACGGTCAAGAAGAAGCTACAAGTATCGCTGTTGCCACTAAGATCAATACCATAGAAATCGACTTTATAAACGCCTATCTGAAGGTAAGAGCCTGTATCTAAATTAAAGTAGGAGGTGTCCATACCGCAGTTGTCCCAAACGCTGTCGCCAGCCCAGTAGACCTGCGTCCACGTAGAATCTGAGCTGGCAAAAACGGTCGTTGAATCTGGACAATACAGTTGCGGCTTAACAGTCTCTTCTACAACCAAACGTTGAAGAATAGAGTCCATGTTGTCATGAACATCAGTCACATACCAGTAAATATCATACTGTCCTTGAGCATAATAAGAATCGGCATTGTGGTATAATGTATCTATTCCACATGCTTCAATGATGGTAGGAGGGGTTAAGGTGAGGCTATCGGTAAAGATGCCACACGTATCTGTTCCCGCTTGAACCGTGAGCGTATCTAAGGTGCCTGTCCAGGCAGGTGCGATGGTATCCTGAACGGTTACCACAAAGAAGCAAGTATCCGTATTTCCGCTTGGGTCTGTTGCATAGTGGAATACCGTATCTATACCCACGAAGAAAAACGTGCCGCTGGTATCGCTATGGTTGTAGCTCACGCTGTCGCTGTTGTCTAAAGCTATGGGCGCGGTCCAGTCTAAATTCGCTCCACAATTCAATGCATCCGCGAATAAGAGTGTATCTGCGGGGCAGCTAACGAATGAAGGCGCAAAGGTGTCTTGCACGGTAATTAAGAATGCGCAACTGTCCCAATTCCCATTCGCATCCTCTGCAAAAGTCCATACTTCGTGGGACCCTATGGTAAACCACCCACCGCTCATTGCGGTGCTGTATGTGCTGTCTATTCCACACGCATCAAATAAAACGAGTGCCGTCCAGCTGTACGCAATACCACTGGTATCCATCGCGGCAAATACTGTTGTGTCTGTGGGACATTCAATAGTAGGCCCAACGGTATCAATAATCGTTACAATAGAATAGGCCGTATCTGTAAACAGACTATCTGATCCTACGAGCATTACGGTATGTGGCCCTAAATCTGAGCAGCCCCATGAGGCGCTGTCTATTGTTAGCGTTAGGCTACAGTTATCGCTACTAGCGCTGTCTACGTCCGCAGCAGTTATGTTCGCTTGACCTAAGGAATCGAGCTGAAGGGTGATGTTTTTCGCATAAACCGTTGGGGCAACACCGTCACTATCGCTTACAGTGATACTTTCGCTGCCTTGACAACCTATAGGATCTAAAAGGTTTACGGCATATGTACCGCTTTCTACGTTCGTTAAATCTTCTGTTGTCGCACCTGTATTCCATAAATACGTCATGGGAATAGCCGTTGTAACCATGGTGAGGTCCACACTTCCATCAGCAGTACCCGGACAACTCGCTGCAGTTGAACTCAGTGTAGCTTCTGGTACGGGATGCACATAGGCACTTGCCTCAGGGGAAGTATAGCGACACCCAGCTGCGGAGGTGGCCACAATATGATAAGCTGTAGTATCCTGTAAAGGGTCAGAAGTATAGGTGTTAGATGTAGCTCCAGCGATGGTAGTCCACGAGTTTCCATCATATTGTTGCCAAATATAAATAGGCGTTGCACCGCTAACGGCAAGACCGAAGGTGGCAGTAGCATTATCACAAATATCCACACTCACCGGGGCATACGTTACCGTGAAGTCGATAGGTTCACTCAGTGTTATGTTATTGCCTGTTGCGGAACTACAGCCATTGGCATCAATAAGTTGAATGTCTAAATAATGGCCCTCAGCAAGATTAACGATAGATGCTGTACCAGAAGTTACTGTAGCTGTGGTTGAACCACCTTTATAAGTGACGGTGTAAGAGCCGTCAGGAACGTTTGTAATGGCAAAAGAGATGGTGCCATTTTCAGTTGCACAGGCTGTGGGGTTCGTTTTAGTAAAGCTACTTGCGGTGAGCGTTCCTCCAGTAGTTCCGTTTAGAGAAGCCGTTACAGAGGCAGCTCCTGTCGAACTAAAGGCGATTTGGGCAGGGTTAGAAGCAGGGGCTGTTCCGTTCATGTAAATGTACACGGAAGTATCTATAGTTCCGGTGCTGTCGGGTGTTAAAGACAAGCTTCCTGCGTAGGTCCCATTTGCACTGGTACTCACTTCATATCCAATAGGTGCTGTAACCACTAGAGCAGCGGTTAAATTTCTTGCCTCAATATATAGCGATTGGCTGGCGCTAGGAATTCCACTACAGGTAAAGAACGCGGTTGTTGTTCCGAAAGTGGTTAACGTAGGTATAGCCGTTCGTGCAGGAGTAGTAGGGAACCAATTCGATGGATTCCCGAAAGTAATCATCTGCGTTGTACTACCAGATCCACTGGAACCGATAGCAAAACTTAAAGTGCTCGAATTACTGTATTCCAAAGTAACCCGGCTCGTTCCGGAGTTTCCTACAGTGTTAGAATTGGGTGTTGTATTGCTGAAACGACCGGAATTTGTTCCCGTTGGAGTATGCGTTAGAAGGCTGCTGTTTCCTAGGGTATATCCGCTGAATGCGCTGCTTTCTATATATTTTCCAGCAACACCTATGGCATCCATATTCCATGCTGTCAAATGGATTTCTCCTAAAGTAACAGCTACAGGGCTGGCGGCGGTGCCGTCTTCGATGAATTCAATGCGGTAAGAGATTTCACCAGGACCAGTCCATAGTACCGCGGGACTGAAATTAGCCGCGGTATTTCCGTTGGTAGTTGCGGTGGCGTCGAAGTTTGAAAGGAGTGCGTTAGTCATCGCATCGATGGTCACAACGGCATCGTATGAAACCCCGTTAACGGTAACTACATCGTCATAGACACAGGTACCCCCTGTAGTAGTGGAAGGGTTGGCGGTAAGCGGTGATCCAAAATCAAGCGACTGTCCACCAGTTGCGATGGATTGTGAAAATACATGACCCGACCACAAGAGTAGAGCAAGTATGAGGTGAGAGAAATAGCGTCTTCTCATAGGAATAAATTCTACATCAAAGAGTTCGCTATTAAACAAGCCGTCTCTTTTGTTTCCTTTAAAGTTACTGCCTCAAGTGTTTCTTATGAGACTCGTTGAGCGAACTTATTAACCAATGCGTAAGCGTTTAGACAGACGTTAAACCCTTTTAATTCTGAGAAATATGCGAATAAACTTGCGTAGGTAATAGAAATCGTGACATTTGTCACGTTTTTAGAAACTTCTCTCAAATGAATGAGCAAGAGCGTGCTGAGCACATCAAAGCCCTAAACGAAGCGTTTCGCCCGCTGCAACCGGAACAACGCATCACTGCATTATATAGAAATTACCGCCCTGATCAGGTTATGTTGACCAGTTCGTTTGCAGCCACATCGGCTTATTTATTGCATTTATTTTCTGTGTACAAACCCGAGCAAGAAGTCTTATTCATCGATACCGGCTACCATTTCGAGGAGACGTTGCTTTACAAAGAGTACCTCACTAAGGTTTATGGAATGATAACTCGTGAGGTCCGCGCGGAAGATTGGAAGCATGAATTCACAACGACAGACGAGACGTGGACAAAGGATCCGGATTACTGCTGCACCATTAACAAAGTTGAGCCGCTAGAGAAACTGAAGGACGAACACGACGTATGGGTCAGCGGTCTCATGCATTGGCAAAGCGACCGTCGAAATTCATTAGACATATTTGAAGACAGAGGGGGCGTTATTAAGTTTTATCCGCTGCTTGATGTCACGCGTGAGCAGCGCGAGGCCTACATAAAAGATCACTTACTTCCTTTTCACCCGTTGCAATCGAAGGGCTATTTTAGCATTGGCTGTAAACATTGCACACAGCCTGGAGAAGGTCGTGAAGGCAGATGGAACAATAGTCCTAAAACGGAGTGCGGCCTTCACTTATGATGCTGCACGGTTTGATACTATCATGGGCTTAAAATGAAAAACCCGGCTTGTGGGCCGGGCTTCTCTCAACTAACACAATGTCATTTTACTGACAAACAAACCAACGATAATAATGCAGGATACTATCGTTTGATACCACAATTTCGCCCGTGTGGTCCGGGACATTCAATAAGGTTACAGGAAATAGCATCTCACCGCACCATGGATCATTGTCTTGTGGACAATCGCCGTAGCCGGCGCCTGTTACTGTGCTATGCCCTTTTCCTGTTGGGGTACGGTTAATGCTGTCTCGACCTTTAGGGTCGGAGCCCCTTGTAAAATCTGTAAACGATGCGGCACAACGTAGATGTAAATCTGCGTATTGGTCATAGCGCACCACCTCTATGGTATCGTTTTCAACGACAACCGTAATGGGATATTTATAATCAAAGCACTCTACAGGCGAGAGGCTCGATTTTTCTGTTCGCTTAACTTCTCCCGTAGTTGTTTCACATTGTGTGAAAAAAACTATTAGGAATCCCATTAAGGGCAGCGACCAAAACCAATTTTGCTTGTGACTCATCGTCTTCACTTCCGTTTGTATTATGGTCTAACGCGCTCATATCCATTTGGTTCAAAGGCAATTGGAATTTTTTAAATGCGAAACGCCCAGCCTGTAAAGACCGGGCGTTTCGCCTTAAATTTTATTTTTCAGTTTGAAATTAGATGTTGGAATAGAAGACTTTCGTGTTCTCATCCACGGGTGCACAACCGTCGTAGCGGATGGGCACTGGCTCGTAATTTATTACGCCGTCCGCGGCTGCCACTTCGGAGGTGAAGTAGCCGAGCATGGTGAGCTCTTTAAGCGTCCGGAAGAAATGCGAACCGTTGGAGGCGGCCGCGGCATCATACGCACCTAAAAAGGCTTCGCGATCCATCTGAGTTGCTTCCTCAAAGGCACCGCCCAGCGAACGTCTACCTTTCACGGCAATTTCCTGGATACCGGCATTTAATTTTTCCTGCATGTCCGGGTAATAGCAATCGCGAATCATTACATCAATGAAAGCACCAATGCGCGCGTCGCGCGCACCGGCGGTTGTAGTTCTAGGGATAATAGTCTCTGCGATAGCATCCAGGATTGCAAGGCGCTCGGGGCCCGCTGTGGATGTATCTGGATCAAAAGAACAACTCTCTAACAATACTGTAGGAGCAACCAACGTTCCACCAATAGCAAGCGCCATGCGCTGCACCATCTGTCTCCGAGTTAAGTTTTTATCTTCCATCATAGTCGTATTAAAGGGTTCCTTTTTTCAATTCTTTCACCGCGTAGTCTGCTGCACGAGCCGTCATCGCCATGTAGGTCAATGAAGGATTTACACAGGAAGCAGAGGTCATCGCCGCACCGTCTGTGATGAAGACATTAGGCGCATCCCAAACTTGGTTCCATTTGTTGAGCACTGAATTTTCCGGAGCGGTACCCATACGGGCCGTTCCCATTTCGTGGATTCCCATGCCTAGGGCATAATCGGATTCCCAGCCAGAGACATCTTTAAACCCCGCGGCCTCCAGCATTTCGATGGCATCTTGCCTCATATCGACACGCATTTTCGCTTCATTTTCACGAAGTTCAGCATCGAAGGAAAGCACGGGGAGTCCCCATTTATCCGTTTTTGTACGGTCCAATTCTATTTTATTCTCATGATGCGGCAACACCTCACCGAAGCCCGTCATACCCATCGTCCACGGACCGGGTTTGCTGATATTGTCCTTAAAATCGGCCCCAATTCCTAGTTCGCGCACGCCGCGTCTCCAATCCCCGCGTGAAGCAGAACCCTGGTAGCCAAACCCACGCAAATAGTCGCGTTTGTCGCCATCCCAATTCCGGAAACGTGGAATGTAAAATCCAGTGGGGCGCCCGCCAAAGTAGTATTTGTCCTGATCTCCTTCCCAGGTTCCAAACGCTCCAACTCTGAAGTGGTGGTCCATCAAATTGTGGCCCAATTCACCCGAACTAGAGCCCAATCCGCCTTCCCAAACGTCCGTCGCACTGTTCATCAAAATCCAAGTGGAATTCAATGCAGACGCGTTCAAAAACACAATAGGTGCGGTGTATTCATAGGTCATGTTTGTCTCTGCATCCAGTACTACCACGCCCTTCGCTTTCTTGCCGTCTTTATCGTAGATCAATTCCTTCACGATACTGTGCGGACGCAACGTCAAATTACCCGTCGCCATCGCAGCCGGCAGCGTTGAAGCTTGCGTACTGAAGTAGCCGCCGTACGGACAGCCCAACCAACATTTATTTCGGTATTGACATCCCGTTCGTCCATGGTGGGGAACAGCGATGTTTGAGGTTCGGCCAATGATTAATCGGCGCTTCTCATCAAAGGCTTTACGAATGCGATCCGCAGCCGTCTGCTCTACACAATTCAGATCCATCGCATGCAAATACACACTGTCCGGCAGCACGTCCATGTCTTCATGTGAACCACTCAAACCTGCAAATTTCTCTACATGTGTGTACCACGGTGCCATGTCGTCGTACCCGATCGGCCAGGGCGTTGCAATACCTTCTTTTTCATTGGCTAAAAAATCCTCACGGTTCCATCTGTAGCTCTGGCGGCCCCACATCAGTGAGCGCCCCCCGACATGGTACCCGCGGTACCAATCGAACCGTTTTTTCTCTGTGTACGGACAATCTTGATCGTCCACCCACCAATCTGGATTCAGTTCGTTTAAAGCATAGTCCCGTTTAAGCACTGGGTTACGATCTTCTTGAGCCGTCGTCGCTCTTCCGCGGTGGGCAAATTCCCAGGGATCTTTATTCGTGTTCGTATAGTCTTTGATGTGCTCCACATTTTTACCGCGTTCCAACATCAGGACCTTAAGCCCTTTTTCAGTGAGCTCTTTTGCAGCCCATCCACCAGAAATTCCAGATCCCACGACGATCGCGTCGTAATGCATTTTATCCTCTGCCATACCTTTTTCTTGCGGTCTTAATTAGCGTATAAATTCAGTAAAGCTTCGCGCCATACTCTCTTTCTTGTTTGTCGTGAACAGGTATTCTAAGGCCACGTAACCGTTAAATCCTGTGCTTTCTATCGCGGCCATCACTGCAGGGTAGTTGATCTCTTGCGACTCCCACGGCTCATTTCGTCCGGGAACGCCGGCCACGTGATAATGGCCGTACCACTGGTGGTTTTCTTTGATGTTCGCCACTAAATTTCCCTCCATGATCTGCATGTGGTAAATGTCGTAGAGCAGTTTAAAACTAGGGCTGTTCAGTTCGCGGGCCAATTCTATACCCCAACCACTGCCATCTGCCATATAATCCGGATGGTCCACCAAACTATTAAACAACTCCATCTGTAGCACCACGCCGTGTTCTTCTGCGAGCGCTACCATAGGTTGCAGTGCTTTCACCGCTTGTTCTAGCCCTTCCTCTTCGCTGAGGCCGCGCCGGTTTCCACTGAAACAAATTAAGTTTTTGTAGCCTGCTTTCGCCACTCTAGGAATCATCGCTCGGTACCGCTCGTGTAGCACTCCTTCAAATTCCTCGTGAATAAAACCGTCAACTAAGTTCAGTTCTGCGCCATTACACATCGAGCTGTCCAGACCGTGTTTTTTGAGGTGGTGCCAATTTTCCGGTCCGACTAAATCCACAGCCTCAACACCTTCCTGTACCAGCCATCCGCATAAATCATCCCAGTCTAGATCATCGACCGTCCAGTGACTTACACTTCGTTTGTATCCGAAGGCCCGCTCACTCTTCACGGCTGCTTCTTCCGACCGCTCCGTTCCTGCCCAGAGTGCTGCGGGTGCAACCGAAGCTGCCCCTAAGGCCATCAATTTTTTTATGTGCGAACGCCGATCCATTCTAGGCGTGCTTTTTTCGAATGTAGAAATGAATTCCAGCGAAAATCAGAATCAAAACCACAGGAATATATAGGGTCGTCATAATCACCTTGCGACCCGCCTCAACTTGGGTTAAATTCAAAGTGAGCGTATCGTAGAATCCGCCCATAAAACGCATATAAATACTCACGGCAAACATGCCTGCTGCTCCCAGCACGGCCATTCCAACAGCGCCTGTCTTCGGCAAATAAATAGCTACAAACCCAATCATCGTCGGCCAGAAATACGTGACACCTATACCGAAAATCACAGCGCTTACGAACAACATCGATCCGCTTTGCGTCCCCATCAAATACAATCCTATGGTGGTAAATACGGCACTAAATAGAAGCATTCCGCTTGTCGAGAATTGCTTTACCACGGGCGCCGCAATACCTCGCCCAAAAGTCATGACCCCTGAGGTGATTAGTAAAATTAAAATCGCATTATCGCTCACGCTTTTAAGTAAAACGTCTACGTATTGATTAATGAACAGCTCTGAAGTTGCCGTGCCCAGCATCGCTATGGTAATGATGATGAATAGTGGGTTGAGGAGTTCTTTGTACATGTCAGAATCGGACACTGCGTTTTTCACACGTTCCGTCACCGGAAACTCCATGCGCTCCATTTGAATGGCGTACCAAACCGTAGGAACCAGCATCACGGCCATCATCATTTGCCAGCTTAGTCCCAATTTTCCAAAACTAAAGGCGACTAAGGATCCAATGACGATTCCGCCAGGAAACCAAAGATGGAATTGGTTGAGTTTAGTAGTCTTTTCTTCAGGATAAATGGACGCGACTAATGGGTTACAAACCGCTTCTACCATCCCGTTTGCTAATCCTATAAATAGGGTACTGATCCACAGGGACCAGAATCCGCCCGCGAATATGGTCAGTATAATTCCTGCGAAATGCCCTAGATAGGCCAATCGCATTAAATTCTTCATTCCTACTTTATCCACTAATGCGCCACCAATGATCATACTCACCGGGAATCCCCAAAACGCCGTTGCGGCAATCTGGCCCAACTGTGCTCCGCTTAATTCGAATTCCACGCCCAGATCATTCAAAATCCCAGCCCGGATACCGAAACTTAAGCTCGTGACTAATAAACTCGCACAACTGGCGATGAAAAGTGCGCTGCGATTTGTGGCGGTTGCGCTCATATATTTTTCATTTTGTGTTCAGGAAGTGTCTAAAATACATTTTATCCCGAGATGGAGCGGAATCTGTTGAGGAGAATCCATGATAAATGCACACATTCTTAGCAGTTCACCAAAGGCCAATTGGACATTTTCCACTACTTTGGGAATCAATTACAACACTGGAATACCATGAGTCAAAAATTACGTGCTGCCATGATCGGCGGAGGACCAGGAAGTTTTATAGGCGCAGTGCATCGCATTGCCGCTCGAATGGACGGCGATTACGAATTGGTCGCAGGTGCTTTTTCTTCTAATCCGGAGAAGTGTTTGGAGACGGCGCGTGAACTAGGTATTACGCAAAAGCGTGCCTATCCCAGCTGGGCGGCAATGCTGGAAGGTGAAAAAGCACTTCCGGCAGACGAACGGGTTCAAGTTATCATGATTACCACACCTAACCATGTGCACGCAGCGCCCACCATCGCGGCGCTTGAAGGCGGTTTTCATGTGATTTTAGACAAGCCTTTGTGTACCTCTATGAATGAGGCGTTAGCGATGGAGGCAGCGGCGAAAAGTGCTGCAGGACTGTTTTGTTTGACCCACATCTACACCGGGTATCCCATGATAAAAGAGGCCAAACATCAGATTGCCTTTGGTGCATTAGGAACAGTCAGAAAGATTTATGTAGAATATCCGCAAGGCTGGTTATCGACCTTTTTAGAGGGCGAAAATCATACCCAGGCAGCTTGGCGTACAGATCCTGCAAAGTCAGGTAAGGTAGGCGCTATGGGCGACATAGGAACGCACGCTTTTAACCTAGCAGAATATGTTGCTGGTGAGGAGATTGTGGAAGTCTGTGCCCAACTCAATACAGTGGTTGACGGCCGTGCGTTAGACGACGATGGCGCAGTACTTTTCCGCACTGCTTCAGGCGCAACAGGCGTATTAATGGCGACGCAGATCGCAGCAGGTGAGGAGAACAATGTGAAGATTCGTGTCTTTGGTGACAAGGGCGGTCTTTGCTGGGAACATACAGATAACAACAGTTTGACATTGATGCCGCTCGACGCCCCCGTTACAATTCTAAGGACGGGAGGCCCCGGCACCTCAGAATGGTCACTGGCGAACCACCGCATACCTCCGGGCCATCCGGAAGGTTACCTCGAGGCGTTTGCAAACCTGTATAAAAACTTCGCAGCGCATGTTCGGGCGCAAGCCGCAGGAGAAAAACAAGATTCGCAGTTGGACTACCCGGGCATTGAAGATGGTGTGCGCGGTATGAAATTTATCGAGGCAATTGTGGCCAACAACGCTGGAAACGAAAAATACACAGCACTATGAAAACGCTGAAAGGACCGGGCATTTTTATCGCCCAATTCGCTGACGACCTCGCTCCGTTCAATTCATGGGCTTCCATATGTAAATGGGCCTCAGATTTGGGGTACAAGGGGATACAAATTCCTACTTGGGATGCCCGATTCATGGACTTAAAGAAGGTTGCCAGCAGCCAGGATGCAGCAGATGAATTAAAAGGCATTGCAGCGGAGCACGGTATTGCCATCACAGAACTAAGCACACATTTACAAGGGCAGTTGGTTGCCGTGCACCCGGCGTTCGACGCCCAGTTTGATGCATTTGCGCCGGCTGAGGTTCACGGAAATTCCCAAGCGCGCACGGCTTGGGCGGTGGACCAATTAAATCTTGCCGCAACGGCTTCACAACGACTAGGCCTTACAGCCCACCCGACGTTTTCAGGCGCATTGGCCTGGCCGTATTTCTATCCTTGGCCGCAACGACCGGCGGGATTGGTGGAAGAGGCGTTCGAGGAATTGGGCCGTAGATGGTTACCAATTCTTAATCATTTCGACAGCTGTGGCGTAGATTTAGCCTATGAAATTCACCCGGGTGAAGACCTGCACGACGGGGCAACTTTTGAACGCTTCCTCGATGTTGTAGATGGCCACCAGCGCGCAAACATGCTGTACGATCCTTCCCATTTGGTTTTACAGGGTATGGATTATTTAGGCTACATCGATCTGTATCATGAGCGTATCAAAGCCTTCCATGTGAAGGATGCAGAGTTCACTCCGGACGCACGAACTGGCGCTTATGGCGGCTACCTCCCGTGGGTAGAACGCGCTGGCAGGTTCCGTTCCGTAGGTGACGGTGAAATAGACTTTCCATCCATCTTTGCGAAGCTCGCTCAATACAACTACGAAGGTTGGGCGGTACTAGAATGGGAGTGCTGTTTGAAAGATTCGGCTACTGGTGCGCGCGAGGGCGCAGAACGCATCGCTGACTGGATCATCCCCGTGGCCTCGCGCGCCTTCGACGACTTCGCAGCTACAGGCGTAGACAAAGCCGCGAACCGCAAAGCATTGGGATTAGATTAATGAAATACCCCAAAAATATATGAGTTACCTACCCCCAATGTCGCAGTGTCGCGTCGCCTTAATTTTTATGTGCAGTATGCTGTTGGGGCTCCGGGGGGTCGTTGCACAATCGGGGCCAGAATTTCTGAAGCAGCGCGGCGTCCCAGATACCGTGCATTCTCAAGTATTGAATGAGGACCGCCTCATTTATGTGGACTTTCCTTTGGGATATGACCCCGCCATTTCGCAAAAGTACCCGGTGGTATTTTTACTGGATGGCGATGTGCTTTTACCCGCGGCAGGGACGGTGCAAGACTTTTACAGCGGTGGATTCACACCGGACATGATCATTATTGGCATTTCAAATGCTGAAAATAGAACACGGGATTTGACGCCACCGAAGGTTGCAAAAGTGCAGGATCAAGCGGCTGCAGATAATATGGAGGTGGCGATGACACCGAATGCTGTTGCTGAAGGTGGAGCCGCTAATTTCCTAGAATTCATAGAGAAAGAATTAGTCCCCTATGTGGAGGCGAATTATCCGGTGACCCATTTCAGAACGCTGATCGGACATTCATACGGCGGACTCTTCACATTGTATGCCTTAGCAGAGCGCCCTACGCTGTTCAAAAACTACCTCGCGATCGACCCAAGCATGGATTGGAGCGGCGGCCATTACCATCATGTGCTCTTCGAAAAATTGAGCTCGAAGTCCTTAGAAGAGCTGTCTGTATTCATTACCATGAGTGGCCAATTGCACTTTCAAGACACCACCGTCACGCTCGCTAATGTTCATGAAGACGATTCTTGGCCAACCGAATTCCCTCGTGCCATCCTCCAGACCATTGACCAACTAGAAGCGTTAGCGCCTGCGGGCCTTCGTGTGAGACACCAATTCTTTGAAAGAGATTTGCACGGCACCGTGCCATTGCCCTCTTTAATGGAGGGATTGATTGCCCTATTCGATTGGTATCAAATGGAAAACACGCATAAAATCAACGATCCAGCGACGTCGGTTGCAACGCTTTCGAATATTATCGATCATCGAGCGGCGAAATTGGAGCGTAACTTTGGCTACGCGGTGCCTCCATATCCTGAAGAAGTACTCAACATGTCGGGCTACATGCAAATGGATATGGGCGATCTGGAGAAATCAGAAATGTATTTTGCGGCAGCGCTAAAGCATTATCCTAAAAGTGCCAATGCGTATGATTCTATGGCCGATTTTTATGAAGCTACCCAAGCGTATCCAGCGGCGGCAGAATGCATGAAAAAAGCGATTTTACTGGATCCTTTGCCCCGCTACAAAGAACGTTTGGACGAATTGACCAGGAAGATTAGACAATAAAAGCAATTCAAAACTCAACGTTTAGTTCGAATGAAACATCTCATCCTAGCCTCCGCCGCACTTTTAGCGGCAGCATGCACCGCACCTGAGGAGGTGACTGTTGAAGAAACTTCACCGCAAGAAGAAGTGGTCAAAGCGCACAATACCATCTCGGAAGCAGAGATTGTCGACGGCTGGGAGCTTCTGTTCGACGGCTTGTGTTTGGGAAACTTCCGCAAGTATGGGGATACGGTGATAGGCAAAGCATGGGTTATTAAAGATGAAGCATTGCATTTGGATGTGAGTCACAAGGAGGATTGGCAAACCAATGGGGGAGGCGATATCGTATACCAGGATTTTGACGGCTCCATCCGTGGATTTGAAAATTTTCACTTCAAAGGCGAATGGAAAATTAGCGAACGAGGAAATTCAGGCATCATCTACCTCATACACGAGGATACGGAGCAGTATCCGTACTGCTGGATGACGGGATTAGAAATGCAAGTGTTAGACAACGGGACCGATTCCACTGAGGGTCACCCCGATGCCGCAATCCACAAACACCGTGCAGGGGATCTGTACGATATCAATGCAGCTCCGGAAGGTGCCGCCAAGTTTGTAGGGGAATGGAACCAGTTCGAAATTATCGTTCAAAACGGTCACCTCACCCAGAAGCTTAACGGCGTGGTCACCGTGGATCGCGACCTCTTCGACGATGCGTGGCGCACCGATGTCGCGGCTTCGAAATTCCATGAATTCCCAGGCTACGGCACCTACCGTAAGGGAGGGATTGCTCTGCAGGACCACGGCGATGATGTGTGGTACCGCAATTTGAAGATCAAAGAGCTACCGGTTGCTGAAGCTGGTCAATAGGAAAAAGTCTAAAGATTTATCGAAAACCCGGCGCCCGCAGGCGCCGGGTTTTTTTATGAGAAACGTACATTTACATCATGGCCCAATACCACCACAGTAAAGGCATTGTTTTAAGCGCGCTTAAGTACGGCGACAGCGGCAGAATAGTGCGTGTGTATACGGAGGAATTTGGGCTACTGAGCTTTCTCGTGAATAGCGTGGGGAGCAAGCGCGGTGTGGTTCGCAGTTCGATGTTGTTGCCACTGTCGTTAGTAGAATTGGTCCATACGAACAAGGGGGAAGGTAAACTAGACCGTATTAAGGAGGCAAAAATGGACCTAACCTACACGACCATCCCATACGACCCGGTTCGTAATGCATTGGCCCTCTTTCTCTCTGAACTCTTTCAAAAGGTATTACAGACGGGAGAGTCAAACACGGAGAAGTTCGATTTTCTGCGCTCCGCTTGTCTTGCGCTTGACACGTTAGATCCCATTCCGCCAGCTTTTCATCTATCCATCTGGGCCCGATTAACCACCTACCTTGGGTTCGCGCCCAACCTCAACGCGTCGAATGGGACTAATTATTTCGACCTACACAACGGCAACTTCGTTCCGGAACCGCCGCTGTTGCATGCGTATCTTCAGCCTGAAGTGAGCGAAAACCTGCGGATTGCTTTAGAGTGGAATTTTGACGGGCCGCTGGGTATATCGAAGCAAGGTCGATCAGATTTAATGGAGGGATTGAGCAGGTACATGAACATCCACCTCGATGGATTCGGCACCTTTAAAAGTTTGGACGTGCTCAAAGAGCTGTTTGCGTAAAAGCAAATTTTCATAAAAACAGCTCGATTTTGTGCAAAAACAGCGAAAAATGACGGAAAATCAACGGAAAATCAGCAAAAACGGACAAAAACCGTAAAACGAACCGACACTATGACACGTATCCGTGGTTGGTAGGATATTTGCTATTTTACCATTGTAACTAATACTAATAGAAACTTATGAATACATCTTTTCCCAAATGGTTGATCCCTGCCTTTGCAGCCTTCCTATTTGTCCTCGTGTTTTCTTCACGATTGTTTGTCAAAATTGAATCTGGTGAGGCCGGCGTTCAATACGATCTCGTTGCAGGTCTTAAAGTGGACCGCGTATATGACCAAGGTTTGAAAATCATTGCACCGTGGAACCGTATGTTTATCTACAGCACACGTATTCAGGAAGACCGCTCCGTTATGGAGGTACTTAGTGCGAACGGTTTGACCATTCGCGCGGAGCTTTCCTACCGTTACCGTCCATTCCAAGACAAAATCGGCTACTTGCATAACGAAGTAGGTGAGAACTACCATGAGCGTATTATTATTCCAGAAATTCGTTCTGCAACGCGTGAAATCATAGGTAAATATTTACCGGAAGAGCTGTACAGCTCGAAACGTGACAGCATTCAAACGGAGATCTTCGATTTGGCTGCAGAGCGTATCAAGGGTAAATACATTGAATTGGATGCAGTTTTGATTCGTGATGTAGGTCTACCGGATAAATTGAAGCAAGCCATTGAGCGTAAGCTCGAGCAAGAGCAGGTTTCTTTAGAATATGAATTCCGTCTGACCCAAGCTCAAAAGGAAGCAGAACGTCAGCGTATTGAGGCAGAGGGTAAAGCAGTAGCGAACCGTTTGTTGAGCCAGTCACTTACGGACAAAATTCTGCGCGACAAAGGGATTGATGCTACTCTAAAATTAGCAGAGAGTCCTAACAGTAAAGTGATTGTTGTAGGCG
>Ga0206677_10000208_pt1 | contig 53776 bp, 49 predicted proteins | sample M130m12015metaG_FD_155475 | JGI IMG/M metagenome (GOLD analysis project Ga0206677, IMG submission 155475) | Ammonia-oxidizing marine archaeal communities from Monterey Bay, California, United States - M1 30m 12015 | ecosystem: Environmental > Aquatic > Marine > Intertidal zone | place: USA... | reverse complement strand
AAACAGCAATGACCTCAGGTATCGTCAACATTGTATCATGAACATATGGTTATTATTAAACGTGATGCTTTTCAGGCATTCGGTGTGTCTTCATCATCGATATTGCAAACATGAAAACCCTTCACCATGACTGACTTCCCTTTTGAATCTGCCTTCTGGGTTGGCCTGATTACAACCTATCTTTTCTTTACCCTTGGAATAGCTCTCATCTTCATTTCCGCAGGATGGCGCTTATTTTCCAAAGCTGGACAACCCGGGTGGGCCATATTGATCCCATTTTATAATCTTTACCTGTACACCCAAATCATCCGGCGACCCAAATGGTGGATTTTGCTTTACTTCCTGGGTGCCATACCAATCTTGGGAGTATTAGGGGTGCTATTTTTAAGTGTTATTGACTCCATTCGACTTGCGAAAGTTTTCGGTCGATCAACCGAATTTGGGGTTGGGTTGATTCTTTTAAATATTGTTTTCATCGCAATTCTAGCCTTTGGCAAAAGTGACTATGATGCTTTTCGAGTCACCGAAGGTGAATTGATTTGATCCCTGTCCCACTCCTTACCAATACTTCAATCAATTATTCCTGTATTATGAATAAAAATTACCTCTCTCTTTCGTGCACGGCACTGCTTGCAAGTGCTGCATTTGCACAACCTGCCAATGATCTATGCGCAGATGCTATTGACATCTCCGACTTACTTACCGGCGAAATCGGAGTTGGTGCCGAGCTTGGAACATTTTCCAATATCGATGCCACCGGCGAACCAGAACTCGCGGCTGAACTTGTTGACCTTTGGTTTGATGGTGAAGCCGGAGCGGCAGAACCTTCCATTGACCAGTCCGTTTGGTTCCGCTTTACCGGCGACGGTGGTGTCTACCAAATGATCACCGGCAATTGGTGCGCAGGGGCAGCCATGTATGCAAACGACACCCAAATGGCGCTTTACAGCGGTTCGTGTGACGATCTCACTTTGGTTCAGGCCAACGACGATATGGCTTATATGTGGGCCAGTGAGTGGGGCTGGTGGTATTCGTTCATCAACTTCAAAGCCGAAGAAGGAGTCGACTATTGGCTCATGGTTGATGGCTACAACCACTATGATGAAGATGCCTTTCAAGGTGTCTCAGTCGGATCTTTCTGCCTAGGTGCGATCAATGTTGAACCCATGACCGATCACACCGTTTGTTCAGCTGCTCGAAACATTGACGCGCTGTTTGAAGACACCTTTGGCAGTGGTGCAGGATACATCGGACCATTCGATGACTCCCAAGGAGGAAGCGGAATCGGCATGAACACGGATGCCGATTTGCTCGGCACAGAATGTTGGGGCGATGCCACAGATGACGGATCAGTTTGGTTTTCATTCACAGGAGACGGCAACCCTTATACCGTGACTCATTCACAATGCGCTCCCGAAGACGAAACCTTTGTCTACTACTTCGGTTGGGACAGCCAAATGGCGTTGTATAAGGGAGATTGCGGCGAGCTCGTTCCTGTTGCGTGTTCAGAAGACATCGATCCCGATCAGGGGTGGTGGTGGGCTGAAGTAGGCTTTGACACGGAGGAGGGAGCTGAGTATTTCCTGCGCTATGATGGATTCCACTGGGACAATGGTTCCTACGATTGGTCTGCTGAAGGCGCCTTTTGCCTGCGTGCCAACCTCGGAAACGTGAGTGGGGTTTCAGAGCATGATGGTGCATTCGTTACAGATGTTTATCCCAACCCTGCCCAGAGCGCTGTTACATTCTCTTGGTCTGGGAATGACCATGTTGCTGATATTTCCATTGTAGACATGACAGGAAAAACCGTGAACACTCTGTCTCAAGTGACTCGAAATCAACAACACAGCTTGAACCTTCCTATTGGTCACTACATCGTGCAAATCATCACATCCGAAACGGCGGGAACTTCGCGACTGCAAATCGTGAAGTGATGTGTCTCTAACGCTTTTTCAAGAGCCCTCAGCAATCCGCTGGGGGCTTTTGCTTTTGCATTAAACCCCTGGCCTTTCTTTGCTTCAAACAGCAATATGAAAAAGTTCACCTTCCTCGCATCTTTGATCTTAGCCACTCTTTCCTTCGTCAGCGCACAAACTGAAGGAAACAATGTTTTTGGGACCGATCAAATCTTGGGTGTTGATGTGTCATTCTACAACTCCAATTATTGGTCGTTGCTCAATGACGAGTACGATGGAGATCAGAATTACATTCCGGCTGAAATCAGCATCACAACGACCGACGGTACCGTCATGTTGGATTCAGTCGGCATCCGGTTGAAAGGGAATTCGAGCATGATGCATCCCGGTAATAAAAAGCCATTCAAAGTCGACTTCAACCGATTCATTGGCGGTCAATCGTACGACCTCCTCAAAAAGCTCAACTTCAACAACGGGTTCAAAGATCCCACTTTTGTGCGGGAAAAGGTCTTCTACGACGTCTGCGAAGCGGCTGGCATATTAGCGCCACGCGCCACTTTTGCAGAGGTAACATTCAATGGTGCACCGTGGGGGTTTTACACCGTGTCGGAACAAATTGACGACCAGTTCCTCGATCGAAGCATCGGCGATGACGGCGGGCATCTTTTCAAGGCGGGCTCGAATTTTGGCGGTGACGATGGTGAAGCCAGCCTCGTCTATCTCGGTTCCGAGCAATCCGCCTATGAAAATGCCTACGAATTAAAACAGAATGAGAGCGATGATTGGAGTGACCTCATCGCGTTGATTGAGTTCATCAACAACGCGAGCGACGAAGAATTTGAGACACAGCTGGGTGATCATCTGGATCTCATCCCCTATCTGCAATCTGCCGCTTTGGACAACTTGTTTTCGAACTTGGACACCTACACGCTTTCAGCTCGGAACTACTACCTCTATCACAACATGACCACGAACCGCTGGCAATGGATCAAGTGGGATTCCAATGAGACTTTCGGCAGCTACGCCTTTGGGGTTCCTGGGGACATGACTGAGCTGGACTTGGATTTTGATGGGGGAAATGAAAACAGGCCCCTGCTCGAGCGCATCATGCAAAGTGATGTGCTTCGGGAAGCGTATTATGCTGAAATGTGCTGGTTGAAGGAAAATTGGTTCAATTCCGAGTTTCTCGAGCCTCGACTTGACGAGTTGAAAGCGCTTGTGCAGTCTTCTGTCTATGCGGACGACAACAAAATGTATTCCAACACTCAATTCGAAAATAACTTCAATTCCAACCAAGGCGGAATGGGCGGCACACTTTACGGACTCAAGCCATTTATTGCCAATCGCGGAAGTTATGCGGACAATAATCTGGACTGCACCGCCGGCATTGGTTCATCGGATCATCAGGTTGAATCTCTCTTTGCATACCCCAACCCTGCCAACGATCAGCTTTTCATCAATGCCCCTGCAGCGTCCAAAGCGCTCCGGATCTTCAACGCTCAAGGACAGGAAGTGATGACGAGTTCAAATACCAGACAAGCCACACTCAACGTAACACAGTTACCGCGTGGAGTCTATCTCTTGGTGCTCGAAACAACAAAGACAGCACAAACCCAACGCCTTGTTTTGCGATAAAGTGCTCTTTCTATCCGTGTCGAATCCTTTTCAGTAAAAAACGATTGAAAACCGCTCAGTCTGAAGCGAAAAAATGAGTTAAACTCCAGAATTCAACAAACATTGAGCGGCGTGCAACGTACTGAATCGTCGAACAAAGAACGAAATGTGCGACCTTTGCAGTAGCACTCTCGCGACGAAGCGCAGTGCTCACTACAACACTCCCTTTGAATTCATTTGACGATTTAGGCCTCAGCGCGAATGTGCTCACGGCCATCCATGCGTTGGGCTATGAAACCCCAACACCCATTCAAGCCGAAGCTATTCCCGTTGTTTTAGACGGGAAAGATGTCTTGGGCGTAGCGCAAACTGGAACCGGCAAAACCGCTGCGTTTAGCTTGCCCATGATCCACCGCCTTTCGCAAGATCGATATTCCGGTCAATTTCAACCCATTCGAGGATTGATCCTCACGCCCACGCGTGAATTAGCGATTCAAATCGAAGAAAACATCCTCGAATACACCAAGCACGTGAAGCTTCATACCGCTACAATTTTCGGCGGTGTGAATCAGAAGAGCCAAGTACAAAAATTACGTCGCGGTGTAGATATTGTTGTGGCCACGCCTGGTCGATTGATTGACCTGCAGGAGCAAGGCCACGTGAACCTGAAGCATTTGCAGTATTTCGTACTCGACGAAGCGGACACCATGATGGATATGGGGTTCATTCACGATTTGCGGCGCATCATCAAGCACATTCCAAAAGATCGGCAGTCGTTGTTTTTCTCAGCGACCATGCCTCCCAATATTCTGGAATTCGCCAACACGATGTTGCGCAATCCCGTTCGGGTAGAAGTGGCTCGTGAAAGCACCGCTGCCGAGACGGTAGACCAAAAGATGATGTTTGTGATGCAAGCGGACAAGCGGGATTTGCTCGTGCATTTGCTTCAGCAGCCTGAAGTGGAGACCGCCTTGGTGTTTATGCGCACAAAGTATGGCGCAGACAAAGTCGTGCGCTACTTGAGCAAAAATAAACTCAATGCAGCGGCCATTCACGGAAACAAAACCCAGCCTCAGCGCGAACGGGCCATGCAAGGGTTTCGCAAAGGCACGATAAACATCTTGGTCGCGACCGATATCGCAGCGCGTGGCATTGACGTCAGCGGCGTAAGCCATGTCATCAACTTCGAAATCCCCAACATTTCCGAAACTTACGTGCACCGAATCGGTCGAACCGGTCGAGCGGGCGCTTCAGGCGTTGCTTGGTCGTTTGTGAATGAAGCGGATGAACGAAAGTTCATGTCGGACATCCAACAATTGATGAAGCGGGAAGTGCCACTCATTACAGATCATCCTTGGCACTTGGCCAAACCTGCACTCGAACTTGATCTCAACAAATCCAATCAGCGGCCTCAAGCTCCTGGTTCGGGTGGCTCAAAAAAGAAGAAGAAAAAGCCTTTCAACCACGGAAAACCACGCCACGGTGGAGGCGGAAACAACAGCGGAAGCTCAGGGAAGCGTTTCCGTTCCGACCGCGATGGAGGTGGCGCACCAAGGCGAGATGGAGGTGGAGGTCAATCCAGCTCAGGTCGGCCTCAGCGTGGTAAGGGAAAATCCTCAGGCAACAATAGCGGCGGAGGAAACAACGGAGGAAACAACGGAGGCAACCGCGGAGGTCAAAGCGATTCTCGATACAGCCGAAGGTGAGGCTGATATTTTGTTGAACATGAAAAAGCCCCGACCATTTGATTGGTCGGGGCTTTTCGTATCGTTAAAAAGAGAAGTTATCTCGTTACCGAAATGCGCTGAGACTCTCCATCAATTTGAACAATGTAAGTCCCATTGGAAACATCACTCAAATCAACTGAAAATTGGCCCTGAATTCCCACCAACGGCCATTGGCGTACCAATCGTCCATCCAATGAAAACAATGAAGCCTGAATCGCTGGTGTCTTCAGATCAATGGTCGTTAAACCACTCGTCGGATTCGGGAAGATCGCAAATGATGCGTCATTCGCAATCGCCTCTTCAACGCTTTCTACCTCACCAAATCCTAAAGCATGGTACATGCGCGGAGCGGTATAAGCTTGAATGATATCCATCCAAGGCAATGCCTCTTCTGGGCCCATCGTTGGGTTCAAAGACAATTGCGTTGCCGCGATGTTTGATCCGTTGGCTGTGTCAACCATCTGCGTCATCGCCACGTCCCACCACTGCCAAGGCGAGCTGTCAAAAGGCTCGGTCGGAGCGCCATCAACATAGCTGTTCAACACAGGATAGAGGCCGTCCATTCCTTCGTTGATCTCATTCGCTGCGAGGGACACGTCATCCGCTAAGTTGAGCGATTGAAAAACATCATTATTGTTCGGTGCATCAAAAGAGTTGATCAATGTGTGCACTCCGTAAGCTCCTGTCACTTCAATCACAGGCTCCTGAGTCGTGGGTACGACCAGAACTCCCGTCCCATATGGAGCAAACGGATCGTGAGGACAATGAAAGCTCACCATCGCTGGATCACCCGCATCAAGCCATTTGTCCGATCCTAAGGCGCCGCCCATGTTCATCTGGAAGTTGAATTCAGAACTGTATTCAGGATAGTGGCCGACGCATAGTTGCAGGCTGTCTGGCGTGAATCCATCATATTTCGCTTCCGGATCACCATTGACTGACTCAATGACCATTGGAATGGAAGAGCCGTCTCCTGGATCATACCAAAAGACCTCAATGGGATTGCCTTCGTTGTCCAAAATGATATCATTGTAATCTGCAATGGCCGCTGAGGCCAGCGTGATGTAACCACCTGTTCCGTCACCAAACATGGCAATCTTGTCTGGGTCAATGCCATAGGTGTTGTCCATTTCCGCTGCATTCATGCGAAAATATCGAGCGGCCGTTCTTGAATCTTGCACGCCACGGTAAGCAGCATTGATCAATTGGAACGTTCTTTCTTCTTGGGTTCCCGCAAGCGGGTTCCAACCCAAACGATAGTCCACAGAAGCCGTTACATAACCCATGCGAGCGAACCGTTCACACAATTCTACCACTGCGCTATCCTTGCGTGTTCCGAGAGCCGATCCGTTCAAATATTGCGGCAAAAAGTTTCCAGTATGGAAAACCAAGATCAGCGGGCGAGCTGTTTCTTCATCACCTTCTGGCTGATAAATATCCATGAGCTGTGGCAATTGCATCGGAGGCGCTCCCTGCAATGCGGGGAGGACAGAAACATTGCTCGCGTATTGGACATCTTCGGTAACGGTGACGTTCTCAAAGATTTCGTCTAAATAGCGCTCTTGGGCGTGCAATGCACATGCCGCGAACACCATCATTAGGGTAAATATTCTTTTCATGCTTTATAAGGCTTTGATTTAAGAGCAATTTAGGCTGCTCAAAGGCGCGAAAAACCCGGGGAGTTCGCTCGCTTTCCACCATGGTTATCAACAATTCAAGCGCCCTTTGCTTCGAATTCTGGAGCCAGAGTTAAACCTCTTCCTCTTCAATTCGTCTACCTTACAAATTCAAAGCCTCGCTCTCATGGACAACTATACGCTTACAGTTTTTAGCTCATTGATTTTTGGTCTTGGGTTTTGTCCGCTAGGCGCTCAGCCAGAGCTAGAATCATGGTTAATCAATACCGACGAGGCAACAGGTTCATACTACATGACCAATGGAAATCTGGTAGACAACGGCATAGAATGCGATGTACAATTGGTCCAATTTTCAGACGAAAATGTATATGTGCATGCTACTGGGGTGCCGCGTTATGCCACAGCTCCTTACGGCGATGGAAATCCTTCGCAAGCGCAAAACGCAAATTATTTATTTCGCATTCCCCGCAACCCGCAGGAGGGTCCGACTGGAGGAACGGCGACAGGTTTAGGGCATACCGCTGTGTTGATCAATGGCGTTCCAACGTTCAATGCGCTGGATGCTTTTTCCTACAACAACCAAAACAATTGGCATCAAAACGGCGGATTCTTCGAATTAGCGGGGTTTGACTGCGCCAAAGGACATCCGGCCATGGGGAATTATCATCACCATTTGATTCCTTCACCCTTCAGTAATTCAATGGACGTCATCAACCCTGTCTGCAATGACTATCCGAGTGAAGGTCTTTTGGAGCTCGATCCTGACGCACACAGTCCCATTATCGGCTTTGCATTCGATGGTTATCCCATTTACGGGCCGTTTGGGTTTGAAAATGAAGACGGCACAGGCGGAATTGTCCGCATGGAAACAAGCTATGCCCTGCGAAACATTGAAGTCCGGCATACCCTCCCCGACGGCACGGTTCTCGCGCCGAATCAATACGGACCAGACGTTGGAGAGCTTGTCACTCCTGCCATTCCGCCTGGAGCAGATGCTGTAGAGGCAGTATTGGGCGCATACATCGAAGATTTTGAATACATCGACATGCAAGGTCACTTGGATGTATTCAACGGTCGAGAATGTGTGACCCCCGAATATCCCACTGGCACCTATGCCTACTTCGCCACCGTCGATGAGAATTGGAACCCTCAGTACCCCTATTTCTTTACAGCTTACCGCGGAGTCGTAGCGACCGATAATTTCGGTGCAGGTGGACCCGGGGGTCCCGGCGGGACAAATGTCACCATTGACGAAACCGTTGAAAACTATGACACGACGGCCTCAATTTTGGAATACCCTAGCAATACGTGGATCATTTATCCCAATCCAGCCACTAACCAAATCGCAATTGAAGGCGTCTCAGGTCCAACACCTTTTCAACTTCATGATGCATTTGGTCGAATCATTGAAAAGGCAACCTTGTCTGCAAACCAGCCGTGGGCATTACCAGCACTGCCAAATGGGAGTTATATCATCACTTCTGAAAACGGAACCCACCAAGGGCTGCACATCATTCGTTGATGAACTGGTTTTACCCATTGCTGGTTGCCAACTTCGCTTGCCTTGCACTGGCTTCATTGAGCAATGTCCAAGCTCAATCTTCTTGGAATCAGGATGAAGGCTGGGCTGAGCAAGGATGGTGGTTGGAGGGAGAGGGTTTTTGGCAACAACCGATTGGGATAGCTCCTTGGGAAGATGCTTTGGCCATTGCCAGCGAGGCCTTTGATGCCGATGGAGGGGTCCAACCACGAGTCTGGCGAGTGGAAGAAGATGGAACAGCTTCGCTGCTGCCAATGCCTGCCTTCGATTCGACTGAAATTCGACTGAAACATGTTCGAAGCGATTCGGATGGAAACCTCTGGGCACTCGCCAATGGAATCGAAGTGAGCGGGTCAGAAAACGCAGGGCTTTCATCCGAATGGATCCAGATCAAATGGAATGAAGGTGAAAACACCACGCCCGACATTTCGACCTTTTCATTCGGATCACCTTTTCAGTCATTGCTCGGATGGGCTGCGTCTGATGCAGACGGTACCAATGGTGGATTAGCGTTAGGCTATGTCCTCGACCCATGCTGCTTTCACAAGGAGATGCCTGCGTTGGTGAGGATGGATGAAAACGGACAAGGTTTGACGGAATTTGGGACCAATGGATCGCTCATCGTCGACCTCGGAAATTCAAGTGTGACCGACACCCTCGGCATGGCTTCCGGATTCAATCGGCACGAAATCGGAGGTTATTACACTTGCGCGGTAGAAGGACAAAACGGAACATGGTATGCCGCGGGAGCCTATTCCAACGCGTACCATTATGAATTGCTCTTGACCAAACACCTGGCCAATGGACAACTTGACGCCACATTTGGAACCAACGGCTGGGTGCATTTGAACGTCAGCCCCGGTCAGAACCACAGCGCAAAAGCCATCGCACTGGAAGGAGAATCGATCGTGGTCCTTTTAGACAATGAAATCACCGATGACCTTCCGGCTGGGTGGAATCAGGTCGTGTTCGACCTAAACGGTTCAACGTTGGCCATGCAAACCTCAGAGTTCTCAGAAAACTGGACATCGAATGGATTTGTTTCATTGCCCAATTCCCAAGTTTTAGGAATCGGAAGTGATCCCAATCAAGGCACGCAAAGCACCCACCTCATCGAAATTTTCGACCCACAACTCCCCATTTCTGCTTTGCTGCCGAACACACCCTACGGTGGAAACTGGCACAATGTCCTTGGAATCTATCATGCCCAATGGGAACGATTGGTAACCGTTGGGCAATGGGACATTGGTGCATGGGATCGACCGTTGCTCGCATCACGATGGATCATGGGTACGAGCGAATTGCTCTTGCCGTCACATTCGTTGCAGCAAATCGAAGAGCTGCCATTCCCAAACCCCGCAAACCGTGGATCATTTGTGACGATCCCTAACTCGCCCGATGATGGGTATGAAGGCGGTTGGAGTTTGGTGGATCAATCCGGCAAGTCAATTGCCGTCGAATGGCGAAAATTTTCGAGACAAATTCAACTCCCAAGCACTTTAAGTCCAGGATATTATTTCATTAACCATCCCTTGCACACCCATCGTTGGCCATTGAAGGTTCAGTGATAACGTGTATATTTCAGCATGAAAAAACGACAGAAACGGCAAATTTTAACCCTTGCTTTGGTCGCAATATGTAGCCTGCCATTTCAAAATCTCATAGCACAGAATGGCATTGGATACCCTCCGACCGACGTCGTGACAAGCGCAGAAGTAATGCCGGTGCTTCAAAGTTGTTCCTCGATCGACCAACGCGCAGAACGCGAAGCCTGTTCAAATGAAAGCATGATGGAGCACATCATGGAAAACCTCGTTTATCCTGAAGATGCGCGCCAAAAAGGAATCGAAGGAACTGTGCAGGTCCAATTCGTAGTGACCCAGAAAGGGTCCATCAAATCCGTAGAAATTCTTCGCGGTCCTGATCTGCTTCAAAAGGCAGCATTTACCGTGGTTAATTCACTCCCAAGCTTTGTCCCTGGAACCAACCAAGGAAAAGCTGTGTCTGTTCAGTACGTGCTCCCCATTCGTTTTGAGCTAGGTGAATGAGGCACCGGTACCGATGCAACTTCACTTTCGCTTTGGTCATCATCGTGGTGTCCAGCGCCTATTTCAGTTGCCATACTGAACCCAAGACCATCATCCTTCGAAAAGCAGAAACAAAAGCCGCGGCTGATGTCATCGTGCGCAAAGAAGTGCGTTCCGTTGCCTTCGGAAGTTGTGCTCAAGCCGAAAAACCAATGCCCGTGTTGGATGTTACAATCCAACAAAAACCCGATCTCTTCGTTTGGCTAGGGGACAATGTTTATGGTGATACGCAGGAAATTTCAACCCTTCAAAAAGCGTATCAAACCCTTGGAAATAATCCTTTCTTCCAGCGACTTGATTCGGCGACGCGATTGCTCGCGACTTGGGACGATCACGATTACGGGTGGAACGACGCGGGGCGACATTATCCTTTGAAAGAAGCTTCAAAAGAGGTTTTCTTGGATTTCTGGGGGGACGCGCGTGACGCTCCAAGAAGAAATCGAGAAGGCATCTACACGAGCTACTTGTTCGACGGCGGAAAGCAGGATGTTCACGTCATTCTGCTCGACACTCGCACCTTCCGCGACAACTTAGTACGCTCACAAAGCATTATCCTCGAAGGGAGCCAATCCTTCACTTACATGGCGGATTATGAGCCCCAACGCAATCCTGACTCAACGTTACTCGGTTCAGATCAATGGCGATGGCTCAAAAAACAGCTGGCCGTGGAGGCCGACTTTCGCATCATTGCTTCGTCCACACAATTCGGCATCGAATGGAATGGCTACGAATCGTGGGCCAATTTTCCCCGGCAACAAGAAAAAATGCTTCGCTTGTTGGCTGAAGCCGAGCGACAAAAACCAACCCCCACAGTATTCATTACAGGAGATGTTCACTATGCGGAGATTTCGAAAGTTTCGGGATTGAATGGGATGGACGTCTACGACATCACCGCCAGCGGCATCACCTCGACGTGGGACTTTGCCACCCGCAATGGAAACCGGATTGCCGGACCCGTTATGGAAAACAATGTGGGCATTCTGCACTTGGGAAGACCCGGAATGGCCAAGGTTTCTGCCGAAATTTGGGACGCGTCAGGGCAATTGCGCGTTGAGCATTCCGTTCTTCCGTAGTCCGCATCACCAATCGAATCTCATGGAATCACAACGCATTCTCGTCATTACTTCTGCCGTTTTAACCATGGTATGCATCGGTCTCGGCTTGCAGCTATACCAAACCAATCAAACGGTTGCAGAAGTCGAAGCCGACAATTCGGCGATATCACTGGAGCGCGACCAGGTCTTGTTTGATCTCGAAAAATTAAGTTTTAGCTACGACACTCTGAGCACCGAAAATGCCTTGATGCTCGCCCAGATTGCAGATCAGAAGAATGACATTGATCGGCTGGTCACCCAAGTGAAAAATGGAAATTGGTCCCTCGCGCGAGCCAAAAAGGAGTCCGAAACGCTGCGTGGAATCATGAAGGGGTATGTAGCCACGATCGATTCACTCAATCAATTGAATCTTGCGCTCATCGACGAGAACGACCAAATGCGCGCGCGTGTCGAAGAGGTGCAAGAACGCAACGCCAACTTAGTGGAACGGCAAGAAAACATGGAAGATATGATCACCGCTGGACAAACACTGCAGGCGGCAGAAGCCTCGGCGGAAGGGATACGAGTTCTGAGCAATGGACGCCAGCGGCCAACCACGCGTGCCGCACGCTTGAGCATGGTCCGCGTCTGCTTTACGCTGTTGGAAAATCGCATCGCAAGCGCAGGATCCAAAAACTTGCATCTACAAGTCAGCAACGCATCCGGAGACATCCTCATGGGCGAACAATCAGACAATGCAAATGCGCTGGGCAATCCCGTTAGCGCTTCCCGAGAAGTGGACTACAACAACGAGCGCATCGAAGCATGCATTTTCTTCATTCCCGTTGCAAAGGACATTCCACCCGGAATTTACACCATTCGAATCCTCGAAGGAAATGAGTTCATTGGTGAAACCCAATTGGTGCTTTCCTAGTTCAGCCTAGCTCCAAGGGTTAGCCTAGCTCCGAGGGTCAGCCTCACCACTTTGGGCAAGTGTTGCAATTCCGTTTGCCTTTCGGCTTGTGGTCTCCTCCAATGAGGTAGCCCAACGCAAATGCGGCCTCAACATATCCCAAACTCTGCTTGGCTCCCGCGTCCGTTGGCCCTTGTAACCGAATCCACGGCAGTGTGACCGCTCCCGCATGGCCTGTAGCTTGAATGAAAAAACGCCGATGCAATTGCATTCGAAGTCCAGCATGCACTCCGATGCCAAGTCCTGACAAATGCTGCGCGTTTTTTTGGCGTTCACCGGCCCACGTGAAATCCGTGCTGCAAACAACAACTCCAGCTCCAACCGCTTCAAAGACCGAAAGCATGAATTGATCATTCACCGATCGCCACACATCCGTCTGGTGTTCCAAACTGAATCGGACAAAATTCATGCCGTCGCTATGCTCCAAATTAAACCCTTCGCCCCACCACAAAGAATCACCGCTCCATTCTGAAATCGTGCCTGGCGGCAATGTGTCATCGTTTTCCCAATCCGCCGCACCCGCGTATCCATCGGCCACCACATGTTGTTTTTGAAGCTTGTATTTCATGTGGTCCCATCCCGCTGAAACCCACCAATTTGGTGCGATGCGTTTTCCAAAACGCGCATTGAATTGAGGAATGGTAAAAAGGCCCGGATGGAAATACACTTTCGCCTGAAATCGCTCAGGCATGTCGTTGGCGCGCGCGTCTTGTAAAGTGACATCAAACGCCTCTCCAGATGGACCCGTCCCCCACATCTTTACATCGGACGTCGTGTAAGCCGAACGGTTATATCCCCAGGAGACGTACCACTCGTCAGAGGAAAAGCCTTGTCCACTGGCTTGCGCCGCACACGCGAGCATGGTGCCAACGAAACAGACGTAAATCAAAATGCTTCTTCTGAAAATCATGCCACGAAGTTAGTTCCTTCGTCAAGTTCTTCGTTTTCAAATCAACAGGAAATGAATGCAACAGAGCGCGGGCGTTGGGGGGAAACATTGGCTGCTATTCACTTGGAAAAAACAGGAGTTCAGATTCTTGAACGCAATTGGCGCAAAGGGCGTTTTGAAATTGACCTCATCGGAAAGCACGTTGACACGTGGATTTTTGTCGAAGTAAAAGTCCGCAAATTCGGATACGCCGAGACCGCTTTTGAGTCCATTGATCTTGACAAGCAGCAGCGCATCATCAGCGCCGCTGATCGATTTTTAAAATACCAAGAGGATCAGTCAAACACCATTCGTTTTGATATTCTCTGCATTGAATATGACCGCGATAATCACCGAATACAACACATTGAAGATGCGTTCATTTGCATGCCCTGAATGGAATATCTTTGCTTCATGAAGAAGCAGAATTCTGGTCGTGCAGGTGCCCGATCTTCGCAATCGCCGCGCTCAAAACCCGGAGAAAGCCGTTCAGGTGCCAACCGTTCAGAATCTAGCCGTTCCAAAAGCAAGCCTGGACCTAAACGAAAGCCTGATCAAAAAAGCAACTTCAAGCCCGATGGCACGGGAGGGAAATCCCGCAGTGGCTCAAATTTTCGGAAAGGCAACAAACCAGCCCCTCGCCAAAAACCCTTGGCCGCATTGGGTGGACCGATGCGTCTGAACCGTTACATCGCCAACGCCGGTGTCTGCTCACGACGTGAAGCGGACTCGTTGATCGAATCTGGTGTAGTGACGGTCAACGGAGAAATCATTGTTCAGATGGGACACAAGGTCAATGCAACAGACAGTGTGCAAGTGGGTGGAGCCACGATTCGTCCCGAAGCTCGACGCTATGTGCTGCTGAACAAACCCAAAGGATTTGGAACTTCCATGGCCGACGCAAAAGCGCGACGAGGAGTGCACGAACTGGTTCAAAAGGCCTGCAAAGAAGAAATACGATCCATTGATAAACTGGATCGTGAAAGCACTGGACTGATGTTGTTCACCAATGACGAAGAACTCATGGTGCGACTGAATAACCCGAAATCGGGGGCAGCAAAGTTGTATCACGTCATTCTCGCCGAACGCGTCCAGCCCAACCACCTCGAACAATTGAAAGAAGGCTTTATCGTAGACAAAGGTTTCGTAAAAGCCACTGAGGCTGAGTTTGCAAATGAAGAAAGAACCCACATTGGATTGAAACTTACATCGAGCAGAAGCCGTATTGCGAGGCGAATGCTTGAAGAACTGAGTTATCATGTCGTGAAGGTGGATCGCGTAACCATCGGACCTCTGACCAAAAAGGATGTCCCACGCGGCAGCTTCAGGCATTTGACAGATGCTGAAGTGAACCTTTTACGAATGAGCTGTTAGAATACCATGAAGAGTTTAGTGATCATACCCACCTTCAATGAAATCGAAAACATCCAGCGAATGCTGGATACAGTAATGGCATTGGAGCCTCCATTCCATGTGTTGGTCGTAGACGACGGCTCTCCCGATGGCACCGCAAACGTGGTGAAGGAAAACCAAAAGAATCATGATCGCATCCACATTCTAGAGCGTTCAGGAAAACTCGGTTTGGGCACGGCATACATCGCTGGGTTCAATTGGGCGTTGAAGCAAGGGTATGATTTGATCTATGAAATGGACTGCGATTTCTCACACAATCCCAAAGATCTCGTGCGGTTGCGCGAAGCCTGCATAGGCGGAGCTGGGGTAGCTGTGGGCTCACGCTACACACGCGGGGGCAAAGTCAGCAATTGGCCCGTGGGCAGAATTCTAATGAGTTATTTCGCCTCTGTTTATGTGAACACGGTGCTTTGGCTCGGTGTGCGGGACAGCACAGCAGGGTTCAAGTGTTACCGGCGAGAAGTGTTGGAGCGCATCGACTTGAATCGCATTCAATTCATTGGATATGCTTTTCAAATTGAAATGAAGTACAATGCGCGTCAACTCGGATTTAGCATTGAAGAGGTTCCAATCACCTTCATCGATCGCGAGCTGGGGACGAGTAAGATGAGCATGAACATCTTCCATGAAGCGTTTATTGGAGTTCTTCAGATGCGTTTCCGAAAAGTCACTCCAAATCCGAATTCCAAACCCTGAATTCATCCATGATTCCACAGCCCACTCGATTCGTCAGTGCCAACGTCGTCAATGAAGGCGAAGTGACCATTGCCGATGTCCTGATCGCTAGCGACGGCACCATCGCTGCCGTTGGTGATGCTTGCAACACACACCAAGAAGCTTCTAAGGCCATTCAAATCGATGCCACTGGCCTCTGGCTAATGCCGGGGTGCATTGATGACCAAGTGCATTTCAGAGAACCTGGACTCACCCACAAAGGTGAAATTGCCACGGAGTCGGCTGCTGCTGCTGCAGGCGGAATCACATCGTTTATGGAAATGCCGAATACGGTACCTCAAGCGCTCACCCAACAACTCTTGCAAGACAAGTACGATCGGGCCGCTGAGGTGAGCGCTGTGAATTATTCATTTTTCATGGGCGCCTCCAACACCAATTTGGAAGAAGTCTTGAAAACGGATCCTCGCCGCATTTGTGGCGTCAAAGTATTCATGGGCTCCTCCACGGGAAACATGTTGGTGGATGATCGGGAAGTCTTGGAAGCTGTTTTCAAGGAAAGCCCCACCCTTGTCGCCACACACTGCGAAGATGAGGCGACAATTCGTCGGAACATCGAAGCCGCACGCACTCGCTTTGGAGAAGCCGTGCCCATTGGACAGCACCCCTATATCCGTAGTGCCGAAGCGTGTTACCGCTCATCCTCCATGGCTATGGAGCTGGCTACAAAATGGAACACACGTTTGCACATTCTTCACATTTCGACGGCTCGCGAAGTCGCATTGTTTCGAAATGACATTCCTTCCATCGAAAAGAAAATTACAGCTGAAGCCTGCATTCATCACCTGTGGTTTACCGAAGCCGATTACGAGCAAAAAGGAACCCACATCAAATGGAATCCTGCGGTGAAAACGTCGGATGACCGCGCCGCCGTGCGCGCGGGCATTCTTGATGGAAGAATCGATGTCGTAGCTACGGATCATGCGCCACATACCCTCGAAGAAAAAAACAACTCGTATTTCAACGCTCCCTCGGGCGGTCCACTGGTGCAGCACGCTCTGCCCGCTATGCTCGAAATGGTGCATCAAGGATTACTGCCCGTTGAGGATGCTGTGACCCTGATGGCTCATCGTGTGGCAGATATGTTCCAAATCGAAGGGCGCGGATACATACGTCCCGGATACAAAGCGGATTTGGTGCTCGTTGACCCCAACGCACCCTGGACTGTTTCCCGCAGCAACATTCGTTACAAGTGCGGTTGGTCGCCTTTTGAAGGCACAACGTTTAAATCACGCGTTCGTGGCACGTGGGTCAATGGTGTACAGGTTTACAACGGTACAGAGGTGCTGACAACAGCGGGCAATCATGCAGGAGAGCGCTTAACATTTGATCGATGATCTCAGGGTACCCCACCTCGTACTTTGTCCTTCTAATCGCGTGTTGCGGACTCACTGCCTGTTCAAGTCCCAACCATCCAAAATCAGAGGTTCCGGGCATGATTTCGCGAGACACATTTGTGCAGGTCCTCACAGAAGTGCACCTCATCGAAGGGGTCAAAAAACAGCGGTTGATGCGCAACGACGAGCAAGGCCTAATCGTCCTAAGACATTACGTGGAGCTCTTTGAACGCTTCGACATCAGCGAAGATCGATTCAATGCGACTTACCGTTGGTGGTATCAACACCCCACAGAAATGGACGGTTTGCTTGAGGAAGTGAGTGAACGGCTTTCTGATTTGGAACGTGAAGTGAACGCGACAAACTAACCGCGTTATTTCGGCGGCGCCAAAGCATCAACTACATGCGGAGCCGTTTCGAAAATCACTTTTTCAATGGACTCATATTCCCATTTAATTCCCTTGCTCTCGAGGGTTTGCTCCAAAAAATTTGACGCGTAGGCGTGCTTCTTGTTGGTGTTCTGGACTGATTCGCGGGTAATTTGAGACTTGCGGCCAGTCAACATTTCCAGCACACGGCCAAGACGCCAAGCCAAGCCCAACATCCAACCACGCAAGCGCCGCACAGGGGGAGGTGTTTCAAGCGATTCGGCCATCCACGTCATGACCTGTCGATAGGAAAGGTTCTCTGCGCAGAGCATGAAACGGTCATTCCAGCAGTTGTGTGTTACCAATAATTGACAAGCTCGAGCGACATCTGATGCCGAGACAAAGCCGTTGCTACCTGAAGGGTACCACTGAAAACCCTTGTGAGCAAGAGCAAACATGGTGGAAGAACTGCGTTTGAAATCACCCGGGCCCAAAACAATGACAGGATTGATCACCAACAATTCCGCGAGGTATTTGCTGCGAGCGTAATGCGTGACGCCAGACCCTTCTTCGAAGGGAACATCCTCATGCACCGGTTCACCCTCCTTTCGTCCTAAAGCAGAAACCGAACTGATGTGAATCAATTCTGAAACCCCAACATGGAGCATGGTGTTGACGAGCATTGCTGTGGCATCACGGTTTACCTCCATCATTCGGGCGGCATCTCGGTGATGAAACGAAACCACTGCCGCACAATGAAACACCTGGGAGCATCCCTGCAACGCTTCCTCTAGCCGATCTCCATCCCACAACTCTGCTTCAAACCACTCCAAAGCAGAAGCATCGATCTCCTTTTTTTTGAGATAATCTTCCACTTGCATTCGATCGGAGGCTGGACGGTGTAAAGCCCGAACGCGCTCACCCGCAGCAAGCAATTTTTCTAACAAATGCCGACCAACCAAACCCGTTCCTCCTGTAATCAAAACCATGCAGCGAAGTTAGTTGGAGATTCCGCCCGAAATTTGGCGCAGCTATGGCGAAATCCGAATACATCAGTCAAATCCTTGCGCGACTTCCACAGCAGCCTGGCGTATACCAATATTTCGACGATTCAAACCGGCTGCTCTATGTCGGAAAAGCCAAAAACTTGAAGAAACGAGTGGCGAGCTATTTCACAAAGCAAAACCACAACGGTAAGACACGTCTGCTCGTTTCAAAAATCACAGACATCAAATGGCTCATCGCGCCATCCGAATCCGATGCGCTGCTGCTGGAAAATAGTCTGATCAAGGAACATCGGCCACTTTACAACATTCAACTCAAGGACGACAAAACGTATCCCTTCATCGTGGTGAAAAAGGAGCGTTTCCCCCGAATCTTTCCTACCCGACGACTGATCAAAGACGGCAGCGAATACTTCGGCCCCTTTCCAAGTGTGAAGACCATGCACACCGTATTGGAACTGTGTCGAAAGCTCTACCCGATCCGAACGTGTGCGTTGGCATTGACGGAGGAAAACATTGACAAGGGAAAGTTCCGTGTCTGCCTCGAATACCACATTGGAAATTGCAAAGGCCCTTGCGTCGGCAAACAAAACGAGGCGGACTACACAAAAAGCATCGCTGCCATTCGCCACCTACTCCGTGGCAACCTTGGCGAAGTGGTCCGCGAACTGGAAAAAAACATGAGCGAAGCTGCAGAAGCTTTCCGCTTTGAAGAAGCCGAGCAATACAAGTTGAAGTTGGCATCCGTGCGGAAGTATCAGTCAAAAAACACCATTGTCCACCCCGACATCGAAGACGTAGAGGTGTACACAGTGGTCCAAGATTCGCGTTGTGCGTATGTCAATTTCCTGCGAATTCTAAAAGGCACCATCACCAAAGGACACACTTCGGAAGTGAAACGAAAATTGGGAGAAGAGCCGAAAGAAATCCTTGAGGCCGCCATCGTGCAAATGCGAGACAAATTCGGAACTGATTCACCTCTCATTTACACACCCTTTGCGATCGATCTGCCCCTCGAAGGCGTTTCATATCATGTTCCACAAAGGGGTGACAAGTTGCGGCTGGTCGAAATGTCTGAGCGGAACGCTCGGTTTTTCATGCGGGACCGTCAAAAACAATTGGAACAAACCCATCCAGAAGCAGCAACAGAACGACTGCTGGAAACAGCCAAAGAAGACCTGCGACTCAGTGAGTTGCCCACGCACATTGAGTGCTTCGACAACTCGAACATCCAGGGCACGAACCCCGCATCGGCTTGTGTGGTTTTTAAAAACGGCAAGCCCGCGAAGGCAGATTACCGCAAGTTTAACATCCGAACCGTGGACGGACCCGATGATTTTGCGTCCATGACCGAAGTGGTGCACCGCCGTTACAGTCGTTTACTCAAGGAAAACGAACCGCTGCCTCAACTCATTGTCATCGACGGTGGAAAAGGACAGTTAAGCCATGCCTTGGAAGCACTGGAATCTATTGGATTACGCGGGAAAATCGCCATCATCGGCATCGCCAAACGCTTGGAAGAAATTTACTACCCTGGCGATCAGCACCCGCTCTACCTGGACAAGCGTTCATCGACCTTGAAGTTGATCCAACACCTTCGCAACGAGGCTCATCGATTCTCGCTCGAACATCACCGCAAACGACGCAGCAAGGCTGCGCTTCGTTCTGAACTCGACGAAATCAAAGGCGTCGGACCCAAAACACGCCAAGAATTACTGGCACATTTCAAAACAGTGAAAGCAATCAGCGAGGCTTCACTGGAAGACTTGAATAAAGTCGTCAACCTCAAGGTGGCCCAATCCGTCTGCGGACATTTCAAGTCAAAGTAAAGCCCTCATTCAAGGGAGGATTCTGCTCTGCAATGCCTTGCCCATGTGCAATTCACATGAAAAACGGGAAACCCGATGACGGTTGCGGGCAACCAAGTCATAAACCGCATTCACCACAAAATTCGGGAAAACCTTCAATCCAATTCGGACCAGATAATCCCACGGGTTTTTGAGTTCTTCCGCCAATATTTTGAGTGCGTCTGCCTTTTCATAAACAGCTGATCCAGTCAAAACCAACAACGAGTGGTAAGGCGACTCCACTTGATTCGAAGACAGATGCAACTCCGCAGTTGATCCTTGCAGCGGCGCGAATTGGACCTGACAATTATCGCGTTCCCAATTCAAAAAATGCACCACAGCGCGATTGCACAAACCGCATTCTCCATCGAAAAATAAAATCACCATTTGAACCTGGAATCAGTCATCCCGTGAGCTAGCGATCTGTAACCGTTTACCAATTCATCAACAATCTGCGCCGCCGGCACAATCGAATTGATGCGGCCACTGACTTGGCCAATTTCCAATTCCCCTTCGTTTATGTTCCCTTCAAACATGCCAAGTTTCGCACGGCCACGGCCCAACAAAACCGATAGCTCTTCAGGCTCCGTCCCCTTCGCCTCTGCCGCTGCAACTTGCTTGGAAAAGTCATTGTCCAACAATCGAACCGGCGTGAGTGTCTTCAGCCGCAGTGCCGTATCACCTTCATTGGCCGCAACAACGCGTTCTTTGAATGCTCGATGAGCAGAGGATTCAGGTGTCGCCACAAACCGACTTCCAATTTGAACCCCTTCAGCACCCAAGGCAAAAGCCGCAAGTACCGCGCGCGCATCGCCAATGCCTCCCGCTGCTATCACAGGTACGTCCAATTCATCTGATACCGCCGGCACCAAACACATCGTCGTCGTTTCCTCTCGCCCGTTGTGCCCTCCTGCCTCAAAACCCTCGGCTACGACCGCATCCACTCCTGCAGCTTGTGCCTTCAACGCAAATTTGACGCTACTCACCACGTGCACCACCTTGATGCCATGGCTTTTGAGGTGATCGGTCCACGTCTTTGGATTGCCCGCACTGGTGAAAACGACGGGTACGTCCAATTCGACAATCGACGCCATGTGCTCCTCAATCGATGGATACAGCAATGGAACATTGACGGCAAATGGCTTGTCCGTTGACGCTTGACACTTCTTGATTTGATCGCGCAAAACTTCCGGATACATGGAGCCCGCACCGATGATTCCGAGCCCACCCGCATTGGACACAGCACTGGCCAATTCCCACCCGCTGCACCAAATCATACCCGCTTGAACGATGGGGTATTGAATTTCGAAGAGCTGTTGAATGCGGTTCATGGTCGAAATAATTTCAAGTTAGCTTTTTCCGCATTGTCATTGCGTACATCCGTTTTGAAAAATTCCCGTGATTGGGTTGACATGATTTCCCACTCATCTGCATTCATCGCAAGCGCATTTGACAAGCCGCGTTGCCACGTCTCAGCCTCCAGCGGCCAATCCCAGCCGATGCCTTTTTCCTGCAATTGCAACCAAGGCGTCCGATCGCTGATCAAAACAGGGCAACCATGTGCCCAAGCTTCGACAATGGAATGCCCGAAATTTTCCTGGGTGGTCGAAGACATTAAAAAGTGCGCAGCATGAAAGTGCTTTGGCAACTCCGTCGGTGAGATTCCTCCGAGAAACCTGACCTTAATCCCATCTTGCGCTGCAGCCAAGTCGGCTAGTTCCTTTTGATAGCCCTCGTCCTCCGGCGGACCAATGAAATCCAGCTCCACGGAACGGTTGGATGATGCCTTCAACAAAGCCTTCAGGCCAAAATCGAGGTTCTTGACCCGGTGAATGCGCCCAATCACGACAATTTTCCAGTGATCCGTTGGACGGTTGGGGGCTTCGGCCGGAGAAGTCGCTGGTAAATTTTGCGCGACATGAACGTCCGAGGAAATGAAATGAGTACGGACTTCTGAAGCTTCTTTCGTTGTGGATGCGTGCCATGTGACACCGCGAAACAAATCCATCATCCGCGCAACGCTCAGAAAAATTCTTTTCTTCAATGGCTTGATCGAAAGAGCAACCTCTCCCAGCATTCCCCTTGGCGCGAGTACCACTCGGAGAAGCTTTCGCGATCGAGCAATTCGCAATGGGATGAGCGTGTAATCCTTTGAAAACATGCTATTCAAATGAATCACATCTGGGCTAATCTCATCCAACAATCGAGACCACAACCGACGGTCTAGACTTCCTGGACTGCAGTATCGCACTTGGATGGATGCATCGTTGATCTGAATGGTATTCCATCGATCCTTTGCAACCTCCAATGCCTTTTCGACGCCCAAATCGTGTGAGCCCGTGACTACCCATACGTCATGGTGCTCAGACAGGAGCGCACATAAATTGAAGGCACTTCGAATGGGGCCCCCAGCTCGGAACGCCGGAGGAAACCAATCACTGGATACAACGATTCGTAAACGTTTCATCGAATACCATTTTCCTTCATCCAATGCCCCAAAACCACAAGTGCCCAAAGCCTTGAAAATGTCCAGCGGGCGTCGCCTGCCAAAAACGCTGACCAGATGCGATCGACTTCTTGGCCTGATATGCCGTCGACGTCTGACAAATAGGCGAGGCCGCCTTCACACGTCGCCTTCAAATCACCTTTCATCCATTGCTCCCAAGGCAGGACAAAGCCCATTTTGGGCCGATGAATGACCTCCGAAGGCAACAAGTCAGGAATCGAATCAGTCAACAGTTGTTTGGGCGTATGGGGCCATTTTTGATCGTCCGGTGTTGCCATTGCCTCCAACACCAGGTTGTGGTCCAAGAAGGGCACGCGCACTTCCAGGGCATGCGCCATGGACATTTGATCGGTATCCCTCAACAATGTGTGACTCATGTATGTACCCATCTCTGCCAAACTTACTTTGGATAGAAAAGGAAGTGCAAAGCCTTTGGTCTCTGGGGCAATCTGTTCTGTCAACCATTGATAGACACGATTCGGTTGCTGACCTGCACGAGGCGCCAATCTTCTCAAGTCAGACTCTAAGAAAATCTGACGCGACAGCGGATACGTATGCTCCAAATCGAAATAATCTCCGCCCAACAGAGCCGCCATCTTTCGAGACGTTGCATCTTTTTTTGTCGCTGCATATCCGAGGCCAACTGCCTTTCGCAATCCTTTCGGCCACGAAGCCAACCAACGCTTTTCCATGAGCTGCTGCGACCGCTTGAAAACCGGATACCCCGCAAAAGCTTCATCACCGCCTAACCCGCTCAACGCCACTGTAATCCCTTCCTTCTTCGTTGCAGCGCTGACCACATATGTGTTTGGTCCATCGCCCGAAGGATGATCCATCGCTGTTAGTGCTTCCGGCACTTGGTGTAAAAAGTCCTGGCTTTCCAATCGAATTTCATGGTGGTCCGTATCGAATCGCTTGGCGACCATCCGGGACCATGTACTTTCATCAAATTCCCCCTCATCAAAGGTCACGCTGAACGTAGAAATCTGCTGATCTGTTGCTGATTTCATCAAGCCCACGATGGCGCTAGAATCAATGCCTCCAGACAGAAATGCCCCAAGAGGAACGTCCGAACGCATCCTCAAATCCACCGCCTTTTCCATGGCGTTTCGAATTCGTTTGAGACGTTCAGTTCGAGGCAGTCCTCCATCAATCTTCGCCGTTTCTGACGGCATGTCCCACCACGCCGAAATCTCTGTCTCCTCTCCTTGCAATCGCATCAAATGGCCTGCGGGAAGCATCGACACATTTTGAACAATGGTACGAGGTGCATGCACTGTCTGGTACCGCAAATAATCCGATAAAGCAATCGGGTCATGCCGCTTGTCAATCCATCCCGAAGCCAACAAACTGCGCAGTTCACTTGAAAAGACCAGCCCGTGAGAAGTCTCTGAGAAATACAATGGTTTAATTCCCATGCGATCGCGAGCCAGCAAAAGCTCCCGTTTCTCACGGGACCAAAAAGCAAAGGCAAACATTCCGTTGAACCGATGCAGCGCTTCTGCACCCCACGCTTGCAATGCCGCAAGCACTACTTCAGTGTCACTTTCGGTTCGAAAAGAAAAAGTTCCTTTTAACTCCTCCCGCAACTCGCGATAATTGTATACTTCTCCATTGAATACGAGGACGTCACCTGTGGCCTCGTGAATGAAAGGTTGATTCGATTGTTCTTGAGTGTCAATGATGCTCAGCCGACGATGACCGAGCATGACCTCTGCATCCGAAACCCACAACCCATTGGCATCTGGCCCCCGATGCGCGATCTGCGCTGTCATTCTCGACAGCGCCTCCGCAGAGGAAGCGTGCGCCTCACGATCTGGAATGCCGTAAATGCCCGTAATTCCACACATGATTCGTTAGTTCGATTCTTCCTCGTTCGATTTTTTGATGCCATCCCAGCCTTGAGCTTTGAGCGGCGCCTCCACACCATTTTTGGTCACAAGCGTTTTTTCTGAAGTGTCTTCAACCATGTGGCCAATGATCGAGAGTTTTGGCAAGTTCCGGACCTTTTCGAATTCTGATTGATCGATGGTAAACAACAGCTCATAATCTTCTCCGCCGCTCAGCATGCAAAGCGTTGGATCCAAGTTGAAGGCCCGAGCTGTTTCATACGCATGTGGGTTGATCGGCAATTTATCTTCATAAATCCGTACACCACATCCCGAAGCCGCGCACAAGTGAAACGCCTCCGAAGCCAATCCATCCGAAACATCAATCATCGAAGTCGGCTTCAGCTTCAAGTCTCCCAACTCACGAATGATGTCGGTGCGTGCCTCTGGCTTCAGTTGTCGTTCGAGCAATTCTTGGTGATCGGTGAGATCCGGTTGGGCCATTGGCGCAGACTTGAACACTTCCTTTTCACGCTCCAATACCTGAAGTCCCATGTAAGCGCTTCCCAAATCTCCTGAAACCACCAACAAATCTCCAGGCTTCGCTCCGGAACGTGTGACCGCCTGGTCTGCGGCAACCAAGCCAACAGCAGTAACACTGATCATCAAACCGGACAATGACGAAGACGTATCGCCTCCCACCAAGTCCACCCCATAAACTTCGCAAGCCTTGTGTATTCCTGCATACAATTCGTCCAAGGCCTCAACGGAAAAACGACTGCTAACAGCAAGTGAAACCGTAATTTGTGTTGGGATGGCATTCATCGCACAGATGTCACTCAGATTGACCGAAACAGCCTTGTAGCCTAGGTGTTTCAGAGGAGCATAAGACATGTCAAAGTGCACGCCCTCGACGAGCATATCCGTGCTAATGACGACGCGCTTGTCGCCTGAATCAATGACCGCCGCATCGTCTCCCACACCCAAAAGGGTGCTCGACTGTTGGTGCTTGATCTCCTGAGTGAGCCGGCGAATCAATCCAAATTCCCCCAACTGTTCAATTTCGGTGCGTTCCATGATTCAAAGGTACCGAATCCACAACATACACCCGTGCGCATTAGGATACGTTCACGCCCCTTGCGGCGGCGCATCAGCAACATTCAATATCTCACCTGTAAAGTGCAGATTCATAGCTGCAAAAGGGTGGTTAAAATCCACAATCACCGAATTCAATCGAACCTCCGCAACGACACCGATGACCTCCTCGCCATCCTCTGTCTCCATCGGAACGACTTCGCCCTCCTCAAAAACAGATTCATCCAATTCTCCATCGACGATGAATGCAGACTTTGGGACCTCCACAAAAGCCTCTTCATCCTCTTCACCGTAGGCTTCATCCACAGACAAACGGAAAGCAAATGAGTCGCCCTTTTTCATCCCCAACAATGCCTTTTCCAATGAAACGAGCACTTGGTTTTCGCCAACCATGAAACCAAACGCTTCATCTGCTGGACAAATTTCAAGCTCCTCTCCTTCTTGGCTGTCTTCCCGCAGGATGTAACTGATCTCGACGTACTTGCCGTTGGCTATCTGCATTTCTTTCATGCGGCGAAAGTAGTCCGTTGGTGTAAATTGCCAACATGCAACCGACATTTCATTTTCGCCAATTTTTCCTCCTTTCGCTCGCTTTGCTCATGGCTGGCCTCTTAACTCAAGCACAAGAAGAACAGAGAACATTGCGCAAGCCACGGGTTTTTGAGCCCGTTCAATGCCATCACTTCCGGCAGCTTTCCCCTGAACGGAAAGACGTCAAACCAACTCCTCAGCCCCGATGGATGGTAAATTATGACATGTCCCATTCGATTGCGCGCAGTGATTCGTTCAACATCAGCACGTACGAACTGGACTTGGATGTAACGGCCTATGCCTACCAACAGTTGGTTGCGCATGCAATCATCGCATTGGAGGTGCTCGAAGAAGATGCACAAGATCTGTGGTTCGATCTCGTTGAGCTGACCGTGGATAGCGTTACCATCAATGGGACGAACGTCCTTTTTGAGCAAACCGAATCCCAACTGCACCTCGCATTGCCCGAGGCGGGTTGGCAGACCGATGTTGACTACCAAGTTGAAGTGTGGTACCAAGGCTCTCCCTACCAAGATCCTTACTGGGGCGGATTCTACTTTGTCAGCGACTACATCTACAACTTGGGCATTGGACTTACCACCATTCCTCCCAACTTCGGAAAAGTCTGGTACCCCTGCTTTGACAACTTCGTCGAGCGCGCGGCATACACCTACCATGTTACGAGCGCCGGAGGGCGCCGAGCGCACTGCCAAGGGACACTGATCGGAGAAACATTTCTCGCAGGAGATACATTGACACGCAGCTTTGAATTGACTCATCCGATCACCACGCATCAATCTGCGATTGCCGTGGCTCCCTATGTTGATTCCAATTATGTGCACACCGGTAATTATGGTGACATTCCTGTTCGACTCACAGGCAAATCGGAGCAAATCAACGCCATGGCCAATAAATTCCAAGAATTGGGATATGCCATCGATGCGTTGGAATACTGGTGGGGGCCATACGCGTGGGAGCGTGTAGGGTATGTGCTCACAACCGACGGCGCACTGGAAATCCCAACCAACATTGCTTATCCGCAATTCATGGTCGGAGAAGGTTTGGTCGCCAATGGCGATTTGTTCAGTCATGAGTTGGGTCACCACTGGTGGGGTGATTTGGTGGCGCCCACCATTCACAACCACATGTGGCTGAAAGAGGGGCCTGCAGAGTACAGTTCACATCTGTTCATCGAGTGGAAAGACGGCCAGGAAGAATTTGTCGAGGTCGTGAAAGACAATCAGCAATTTGTACTTGAAGAATGTCACATTCAAGACAACGGATTCCATCCGCTTTCGCCCATGCCAGACGAAGAAATCTATGGCCGACATACGTACTACAAAGGCGCGTCTATCCTTCACAACTTGCGGGCTTATCTCGGTGATGAGGTGTTTAGATCCGCGATGCAATCCGTCCTTGCCACCCATTTGGACAGCCACATGGATGTTGAGGTGTTTGAGGAAACATTGGAGGAGATAACAGGAGTTGATATGACGCCTTGGTTCGAAGCGCAAGTGCTGCAGCCCGGTTTCTCAACTTGGGTTTTGGATTCCACTGCCCACGAAACGGGTGCCGAAGCATCGACGCTGTATTTGCAACAAAAACTCCGGGCGTGCGAAAATTACCACATGGCCGAACCCCTCGACGTGACGGTTTGGGACGAAAATTGGAACCGCTACGAGACACAAATCACGGCAAATGGTCAACTTGACGAAATCACCATTGAGCACCCTGGGATCAATTCCCCGGCATTGATCGCTCTCAATGCCAATGGACGATTGAATCAAGGCAGACTCGACTTCATGTACACCATCACCGAAACCGAAGGCATTCAAAACTTGCCCTGGGTGGAAATGCGTGTGGGATGCGATGCGATGCCTGAAGGCGATTCTGCACTCGTGCGAATTGAACACCATTGGGCAGCCCCTGATCAAGAGCCAAAGGAACCATACGTAGACGAACTCAGTACCACTCACTTTTGGGTGGTGGATGGAATTTGGCCAGAAGGAACATTGTTGGATGCTCGAATCCAGTATTACGGAAACAGCTCCGAAGGTTTAGACTACGAATTGTACGGCGACACAGAGGCCAATGGTTTCCTTGCGTGGCGACCCGATGCGAGCGCGCCTTGGCAAGAATGCACCGCTTACGAATGGCAACCAGGTTCGTTGGCCAATGGATCCGGGTTGTTTCGTGTTTCAAACTTGAAAAAAGGACAATACGCATTCGCCAAAGGGGATGTCTCCGCCAATATCACTGAAACAGAACCCACAGCGCTCAGCGTTTGGCCAAATCCTGTAAGTGAAACTTTGAATATTGCCTGTAGCGAAGGCGTTTCAGCATTTCAAATCTTCAACGCGCAAGGTCAATGCATCTCAAATGTGCAAGAAACTGGACGGGAAAATGCTTGGCAAATCGATGTGAGTCGCTGGGCCAAAGGTTGGTATGTTTTGGAGAATGTGCGCGGAGAGTCCCAGCACTTCATGGTCGAATGATGGGCATTCGTTTGACCCGACCACGTCCAGCGAGCCAAGCGACCTCACCTTCGGAATCAAAACGAGCCGTGAGATAGGATGAATCTGGTTCTGTGATCCACGTCGCTCCACCATCCCAAGATTGACTTACACCTGGAATGCCGACGGCCCAAATCCCTTGACAGGCTGAGTTTGGAACATATTGGACGCACGAGCGATAACCAGGTCCAATGCCCGGCCTGTGCAATTGCCAGCTCTTTCCTCCATCACGTGTGTGAATCTTGTTGGCTGCATTCTCATCCATGGCCTCCCAATCACCACCCCAAGCCATTCCTATGTTCTCTGAATCGGAACAGCGCGCTGCGCTGAACATCCCGGTCATGGCGCCCCCCTGGTTCATTGGTGTGTCTAAAACATCCCAACTGTGACCACGATCGGAGGAATGAAAAACCCGCGACGCGACACCTCCAGAAACCATCCAAACCTCATCGCCCTGCACGACCAAATTACCATTGGAAGCCGCAAAGGCTGCTTCCTTATGCCCTGCTGAATCCACCACAACTGAAGGAAGGTTCGAGCAATCAAGGAGGTTCCAATTCTTGCCGCCATCCCGTGTCGTAATCACACTGAGGCATTCCTCCGTCGCGTCGCCCATAGCGATGCCTTCACGGTCGTCCCAGAAAGCCATGCTATCGAAGAAAATATTCTCGTCCGAGTTCACATAAACAGAATCCCAAGCCTGATCATTCAGACCTCTGCGAAACAAAACCGCAGGAGATGCGATGGACAATACAAATGCCGCCTGATTCGTCACGGCAATCGAACGGAAAGCGGGAAGTGTTCCGTCCTTCAAGCGCAACGTGTCAACGCGCCACGTTGTGCCATGATCCAATGAGTTTCCCACCAAGCCATTGGCTCCTGCCCACCAAACACCGTGTTTCTCTGTGACTTCAATCGCCCGAATGCTGCTGTCAAATTCCCAAACCTGGGAAGTCGATTGAGGCTCCGATTCGCATGCCACAAACAACAAACACATCCATAATCCACCGTTTTTAAATGAGCAACAGAACTTCATTGCCCTTCTTCCTTCAACTCAGCCCATTTCAAAGACCGAACAATCGATTCGGCTTCACGCATGTATTCCCGTTTGTCGAAATACGGCGCATATGTGTAGCCTTCGACCGTCACGAGCTCTCCTGAACGTTCGTCCAACATGGTCAGACTGTAAAAAGGACCGCCCATGTAATTGTTCTCTATCCGCCACAGACCGCGCAATTCAGAAGCAAACTGTCCATTGAATACAACTTCCTCATAGGAGGGGACGTACCTCATTTCTGTGGTCATATAAGATCCTTTTGTCGGTCCCGGTAGATGCTTTCGCATGACCGCATTTCGCTTGTCCAAGCGCGCCTGCATCGAAAATTGTTGATCGGAAAGGTAGGGTTCACGGTAGATGACAAACCCTTGTTGTACGTCGTGGTTGTCACCTCCTTTCATGCGGGTCAATTGCCGATCAATCCATCCGATTTCATCGTTTTTCTTGGCCCACCGTGCATCCCTGGGAACCGTCAACTCCAACCGCATCCGATCCACCAATTCCGACTTGATGACTTCATTTTCGTCCAAAGCAACGAGTTGTCCAAAGCGATCAACTTCCGTGCGATGCAAAATACTGCGCATCTCCTCACCTCGATCAGCCAAAGACTTAGCCAACGCATCAGAAGTACGGGCCGTGCCTTCAATGTAAATTTGGTTACGAGCGTACTTCTCCCGGTAAATTGAAACCTTCGCCGTTTGGGTGTCCACCCGATCAGCCAACTCCAGATCAATGATGTTGCGATGAGGTTTCCAAAATCGGTCAAACGATTCAGGCGTCAAATGAACAAGATCAAACCAAGGCTCATATTGTGGCAAAACCGGAAACGGCTGGCCAAATATTGAGCGCAACGTATCACCAACGGCCCCCGACCAAACAGTATTTTCACAGACGATGACAATCTCACCCGATGCACCGACTTTTCCAGGAAGTGCATACCGCGCACCTTCTTGGCTTCCACAGCCGATAAGTGCCGCAAATGCGAACAATAAAATTGCCCTAATAACTCTTGGGATTGGCATGAATGAGTAGTTTTTGACCGATTCGAATCATTGATCCTGATAAATCATTCCATTCACGTAACTGCCGCACACTCACTCCGTAACGATCTGCAATCTTGCCCAAGACATCACCATTCTTCACGCGGTATGTCACCGGTTCTGGAACAAAAACAATGTCTGGAGTCAACTCAGGTTTGATGTTCTTCACGCTGTCTTGCAGCGCCATAAACAATGGGATCTTTGAAGAAGGCAACACCAATGGCCATTGCTCTACTGTAGCAGGAATCACATCCAGCCGGTACATCGGATTGAGGTGTGAGACGTCGGACGGGTTCAATCCAACGGCCTCGGCAATTTGATCAAAGCGCAGGACTTCGTTGACCGTTACTGTATCGAGTAGAGCGTGGGGAGGCCGCACATCAACGGGGTAGATGTTATGCTCTAAATGGTATTCCATCAAATACACCACAGCCATGAATGCCGGGACGTAGTTCCTTGTCTCACGCGGTAAGTAAAAACGTATTTCCCAGAAATTTCGTTTCCCCCCACTCCTGCGTATGGCACGATTCACATTACCAGGACCGGCATTGTACGCAGCTAAGGCTAGGAACCAGTCTCCATATGTGTTGTACAATTTGGACAAGAACGCGCATGCTGCCTCCGAGCTTCGATAAGGATCTCGGCGCTCATCGATGTATGAGTCAATCCGCAGTCCCTGGTACTGAGCTGTGGCGTACATGAATTGCCACAAGCCTCTTGCTCCCGCATGCGATCGGGCCGTGGGATTCAAGCCGCTTTCAACCACTGGCAAATACTTGAGTTCCATGGGTAAATCATGGCGATCGAGAGCTTGCTCAAAAATGGGGAAATAAGCCGGCGCGCGTCCCAGCATTTTGCCCAGATGCTTTCTCCTTTTGCTGGCATAAAATCGAATCCTCGAATGCACCACCGGATTCCAATCCAAATCCATAGGAGACGATGCACTGAGCAAAGACATCCGGCTCTTTAGCTCAGCTGTATCCAACGCTGGCACTTCATTTTCGGCGTAATCCCGAATGTTTAAAAGAACCGTGTCTGATGAAGAACAATGGTGCGTACTCAGCCAATCCAACCAATCCGCTTCGTACCCCAACAGCGAGGTATCCAAAGCTGCTGGTTCTTGATCAATAGCTTGGGCCTCTTGAGGTGAAAGTGAATCAGGCGTGAGCCTTATTGAATCCTGGCATACGCCATGGGTTGACCATGCAATTCCCACTGCAAGCAACGCCGCCTTCGTAAACTGCACGCGTTTTATGCTTTGTCTTCCTTGTCGTTATCCGCGTCCTGGTTGGTCGCGTCTTTAAACTCCTTCACGCCCTTTCCAAGGCCTTTCATGAGTTCTGGAATCTTTCGGCCTCCAAAGAGAAGCAACACAATCAGTGCAATGACAATAATTTGACCTGGTCCTACGGCTCCCATGATGCAATGTTTTGTGCGAATTTCAGAAGAAATTATCAATTTTGATAGCCCACACGCTACACGTTACGAACAACGCAGGCGGCAATTATCGATGAGCCGAACTCCTCCGACAACGGCCGCGATGATGGCGAACATTTCACGAGGCCGTTCTTCGCCATCGACCGTCTGAAAGGTTCCGCCGTCAACGGCTGCAAAATATTCCAATTCGATGTGCTCATCCTCGTTCAACAAATCCCGCTTCCGATCAATCGCACCTTGGAAATCAAGAGAAGCTTGTGCACACATTGCTACATCCTGCAAACACGCATTCAGCTTAAGCGCATGTTGGCGATCATCCTTCGGAATACGCACATTTCGGCTGCTCAAGGCCAATCCGTCATGGTCTCTGATCAGGGGGCATCCAATCACCTGAGTACTCGGGAATTCTAATTTGCCCAGGTGACGGATGACAGCCAGTTGTTGCAAATCCTTCTCACCAAAAAAGGCCAAGTCCGGTTGGACAATCTCGAAAAGTCGGCGCACCACTGAAACCACCCCGTCAAAATGACCCGGTCGTCTTGCTCCTTCAAATGCAGTGGTTAAATCACCGTAATTGGAAGATTCCGGCTCAAACGATTCTTCGTAAACATCAGAGACGTTGGGCACAAATACGACGTCAACACCTTCTTGACGAGCCAGTTCCAAATCAGCCTCCGTGGTTACAGGGTAATTCGCAAAATCCGCTTTTTCATTGAACTGCTTTGGATTTACAAAAATACTGAGAATCACCACCTGGGATTCTCGTCGAGCTCGCCTCATCAACGAGGCGTGTCCTTGATGCAAGGCACCCATAGTCGGCACAAAACCAACCGAACCTCTGCTCAGTCTTTCTCTTTTTAGAAATTCTCTTAGTTCCGGTGCAGCGTGTATAATTACCATTTCAAGTGGCCAAAAGTGCCTATTTACTTGGATTATCCGGCGAAAATACGTATATTTGAGAGTTAGTTAACCAAATTATTTCACGGCGCCATGGAGAAAGCAAGAATCCTCTACATATCCCAACATATTGTTCCGTTTTTGCCAGCGACACAAATGAGTTCTGTGAGCCGAAATCTCCCCCAAGGAGTGCACGAAAAAGGTAGAGAGATCCGAGTTTTCACACCTCGATTTGGGAAAATCAACGAGCGTCGCCATCAGCTCCACGAAGTGATTCGGCTCTCTGGAATGAATCTAAACGTCGATGATACCGATCATCCATTGGTGATCAAAGTGGCCTCCATCCCTACAGCCAGGATGCAAGTTTATTTCATCGATAACGAAGAATACTTCAAGCGAAAAGCTGTTTTGCACGATGCCAAAGAGAAGATGTTCGAAGACAACGACGAACGCAGCATTTTCTTCATCCGCGGCGTGCTCGAAACAGTCAAAAAACTGGGCTGGGCTCCTGACATCATTCACTGCAATGGCTGGATGACCAATATTGCACCTCTCTACCTCAAGCAAATCTTTAGCAACGACCCTTACTTCGCCGAAAGTAAAGTGATCTGCAGCGTTTATGACGAGGGTTTTGAAGGAAGCCTTGATGCGCGCATGGCAGAAAAAATGCAACGTGACGGACTGACACCAGAATCATTGGAATCTATTGCAGACCCAACATTTGATGCGCTCAATAATTTAGCAATCGCCCATGCTGACGGGCTAATTGTTGGTTCCGAAAACTTGAGCGATACCACACTGGATGCAATGAAAGCTACAGGTGTTCCTATGCTCAATTACCACGGTGAAGAAGGTTATGTCGGGGACATAAACAATTTTTACGATTCGATTTTGGAGGGAAAGGCTGAGGCTGTCTCGTAATTGTTGAACTTCGCGGCATGTTGAAATTCATCGCCGGAACGCACGCGGCAGTCTGGGCTACTATAGGGGGAATAGCCATCCTCGCAGGATGTAAGCGACCTGACACGGAAGTTGGGATCGATTACGCGCAAGAAGATTTGTTGATTTTACAACAAACCGACACCATTCTCATTGATTTCGCTACCGTCAGGGAAGATAGTCTCGAGACTGGCGGAGGCCCTGCTGGTGGTTTAAGCACGGCAGTACTCGGTAATATGGAGCATCCACAATTTGGTATGCACCAAGGCGGATTTGTCACGCAACTGCGTCTCATCGAACCCGACTTTGACTTTGGTGAGTCCCCTGTTATCGATAGCATTTATCTATCACTGCGCTACACAGGCGCCACTTACGGGGTGTTGGTTCCTCAGAATATTAACGTTTTTGAATTGGCGGACACCTTGAGTGCGGACAGCGAATATTATTCCAATCAAGGCTTCCCGCACCTTGACGAAGCGCTCGCCGATCCAACCCGTCAACCCATTGACCTCAACCCCGGCCGAGAAATCTACTTTGGGGATGACACCCTTGCTCCCCAAGCGCGGATTTACTTGACCAATGCTTTTGGACAACGTTTGCTCGACGCAGGGTCTGATGTATACGATTCGAACCAATCTTGGAACGAATACTTCGCAGGAATCAAGGTCGTGCCAGACGCTTCAATGGGCGGATCTGGTGCTGTTGGTATCGACATCAGCAGTGGAATCAGTAAAATGACACTCCATTTCCACAACACGACAGATACCACCGTTTTCGAATTTAACATCAGCACCCTTTGCATTCGGAACAACCTCTTCTCCCATCAATGGTATCCGCCTTTTCAAGCATTGGATGAACCCATCATCGAGTCGGTGCCTGGCAGTGAAGTGGCTGGGGTCTTTTCCGGAGCAGGTCTCAAAACCCGCATTCGCTTCCCAGAATTGGACGCTTGGGAAGACGAACGTGATGACGATCGCACCATTCACAAGGCCGAATTGTTTTTACCCGTTGCTCCCGAAAACAATGATTCGCGCTATCCCATTCCAAACGATCTGTTCATATTGACTGAGAATGAGAATGGTGACGCCATTTCAACCCCAGATGAAAATTCCATTGGGCTCAACATCAATGGCAACTATGACGACATTGAACAAGCCTACCGATTCAACATTTCACAGACGTTTCAGCGATTGTTAAACGGAACCCTCGCCAGTGAAGACTTCTATATTGTCGCTTCCCGTGGAGGAATTTCACTCGCCGGGGTACGATTGAACGGCCCACAAGCGTTGAGTGAAAGTGACACAACAAACGTCAATCGCAAGGCCCGCATCGTAGTCACTTGGAGCGAGTGATTCGTTTCTTATTTTTGTTTGTATAAACCATCTGCGTCATGTGTGGAATTGTAGGATATATCGGTAGTCAAGAAGCGTTTCCGATCATCATCAAAGGCTTGCAACGTCTGGAGTATCGCGGATACGATAGCGCCGGAGTAGCCCTCCAACAGAACCAAGATGAACTGACCATTTTCAAGAAAAAGGGAAAGGTTCAAGACCTGCTTGATCACGTCGCTGCGGCTGATACCTCCGGAAGCAGCGGAATAGGACACACGCGGTGGGCGACTCACGGACCTCCAAACGACGTGAATGCGCACCCCCACACGGCACGTCTCGGGCGGCTATCGATCATCCACAATGGAATCATCGAAAATTATGAATCGCTGCGAAAAAGCCTCGAGAAAAACGGGCACGCTTTTCTCAGTGACACAGACACCGAAGTACTCATTCACCTGATTGAAGAAGTCCAAAACCGAACTTCTACCACCACTTGTGAAGCGGTTCAGATTGCTTTGCGCGAAGTCGAAGGTGCATACGCCATTGTTGTAATGGATTCGAGCAATCCCAATGTTCTCATCGCTGCGCGAAAATCAAGTCCTCTCGTCATCGGCGTAGGGAAAGAAAATGAATACTTTGTCGCTTCAGATGCTACTCCCATTGTGGAATACACGCCAAATGTCATCTACCTCGATGATGAAGAAGTCGCCGTGATGCACCGCGAAGATGGGTTGATCATCCGAAACCTGGACAATGTGACCATCACACCGGAAGTGCACGCATTGGAATTGCAGATCGAGGCCATTGAAAAGGGAGGGTTTGATCACTTTATGCTCAAAGAAATCTTTGAACAACCCAATTCCATTCATGATTCATTTCGAGGCCGCATGAGCGTGCAACGCAACGAAATCAAACTATCCGGAATCGACGAGCATTGGGAACGATGGGAAAACGCACAGCGGATTTTGATCATCGCTTGCGGGACAAGTTGGCATGCGGGCTTGGTCGCAGAATATCTATTTGAAGATTTTGCAAGGATTCCCGTGGAGGTGGAATATGCGTCCGAGTTTCGATACCGCAATCCCATCATCCGTCCCGATGATGTCGTCATTGCGATTTCGCAATCCGGCGAAACGGCTGACACACTCGCAGCCATTCGACTCGCGAAAGAACAGGGAGCCCATGTTTTTGGTATTTGCAACGTAGTGGGCTCAAGCATCGCCCGGGAAACAGACAGTGGGGCATACACCCACGCCGGACCAGAGATAGGGGTGGCATCCACCAAAGCCTTTACAGCGCAGCTGACCGTGTTGACCTTAATCGCAATGCACGTCGGTAAGCGCAACAACCAGCTTTCGAGCAAAAGATTCAGTCGCTTGCTTGTAGAGCTCCATTCCATCCCTGAAAAAGTGCAACATTTGCTCAAGCAGGACAATGCTATCCGGGCCATCGCTGAAAAATTTCGAGACAATGAAAATGCGCTCTACCTGGGTCGTGGTGTAAATTTCCCTGTAGCGCTCGAAGGAGCCCTCAAGCTCAAGGAAATCAGTTACATCCACGCAGAGGGATACCCATCCGCTGAGATGAAACACGGACCCATCGCCCTCATCGATGAAGAAATGCCTGTGTTCTTTGTTGCCACAGCAGACGATGTTTACGAAAAAGTTGTCTCCAATGTACAAGAAGTCAAGGCACGAGGAGGGCGGCTTGTAGCACTTGTAACCGCTGGAAATGACGACCTCAAATCACTCGCCGAATTCGTCATCGAAATTCCAAAATGTGATGCCGCTCTAGCGCCATTGCTGACGACTATTCCTCTCCAATTATTGAGCTACCACATCGCCGTTCTTCGCGAATGCAACGTGGACCAGCCGAGGAACTTGGCAAAATCCGTTACCGTGGAATAACAAAGACCAAATTCACCATGCGACCAGTGATTGCTTTTATTCTTTGCTTGATCAGTGCCATTGCCTGCGCTCAGAATGTGTTCTCTTCACAATATGCCAATCAAGCTGATCTCAATGTGTTTGTCGTTGAGTATGAAAATCAGTGTGACCTGAAAGTCTTCAAGGTTGATTATGCTAATCAAGCCAAAGGAAATGAGGGGTTATGGTACTTTGTGGAATACGGCAACCAAGCCGAGAAAAAAGTGTTTTTCGCTGAGTACGCCAATCAAAGTGATTTGAAAATCTTCTTCGTGAAGTACAAAAACCAAGCAGGATGGCGCGATAAAACGAAGCAGCACCTGCTTTATTGACTGTTACTCTGAGCGCTTTCCCATTCCATACCCAGTGCTTCCAAACGCGTCAAGATTGACGTGGAAATCACTTCCGTTGTGAACGGGTTCTGAAACGTACAGCGCAGCCACGTTTCACCACTGAATTCAGTTTTTACGATGTAATGCGGGCCATGCTCGACCATCAGTCTTCTCAGAAGTGAGTTGTCCCATTTTGTGGAGCGAAAACAAACGATGTTGGATTGCGGGAGCGCAAAAAGCTGCCATCCTTCGCGCTCCTCAACAGTGGCAGCAAATGTTTGTGCATTCCCTACCAATTGATCCACAAGGCTCTCCCAAAGTCTTGGTCCATGCTGTTCCCAAATACCGAAAACCGCAACACTCAACATGCGTTTGGTGCACTCAAAAGTGCGTTTACTCAAGTTCCACCATTCGTCCTCTTCCCCTTGCTCATACAAGTAATCCGCACGTTGTGAAAAAGCGGAATACGCATCTGGTGAACGACGGTAAAAAAGTCCCGTGCACAAAGCCGGAACACCCAACATCTTATGAAAATCCATCGCAACAGAATCAGCGCGATGCAGACCGCTCAATGCATTGGCGTGCCGCTTCGAAAAAATCTGACCCGCACCGTGTGCTCCATCAACATGAAACCATAAACTCTTGGATTGGGCAAAGTCCGCCAGTGCATTGAGATCGTCAAAGGCGCCGGAAGATGTGGTGCATGCGCTGCCCACAACGCTCAAAACTTTCAACCCTTTGCGTTCTGCTTCGGCATAAGCCTCTTCGAGCGCCTCTGGTCGAATCCGATGCCCATCATCCGTTGGCACATGAATCGTTCCCTGCTCACCCCACCCCATGACACGCACCGCACGATCCACACAGTAGTGCGCCTGCTCACTGACCAAAACCGCATAAGATTCCGAGGTGCCCTCGCTCCATTCATCACTTTCAGATTTGCACTGCCGCGCTGCTAGCAGCGCCGTCAGGTTGGCCAATGTTCCACCGTGGCACAAAATACCTGCGGCATCGTCTCCCAATCCCATAAACTGCGCAATGGATCGCATGACTGCTTCTTCCATGGGTGAACTCGCAGGACCCATTTCGTCGATGGCCATGCCATTATTTATCATCGCGGTAGCCGCGCTGATCCATGCGAGTTCTGGTAGAGGAACGGCCACTTGATGCCCCGCATAGCGCGGGTCGTGCAGGTGGTTCGAACGTTCCAAAACACGCGTCATGAGATCCTTGCGAATCAAGCCGTTGCCATCGTCTGGTCCCTGCGACATCTCCTCACGCCACATCGCTAACCGTTCGTTTGGATCATGCGAAGGCAGCACAAATTTCAATTCTGTTGAATGCGAAAGCTTGAGGTAACGCGTCAACAATTCGAGGGTGTCTTGGCCACTCTTTTCGAAGCGATCCAAATCATACTGATTCGACCAATGGGAGGGATTCGTCGGTTTTTCAAACGCATTCATGTTCGAAAGTTCGTGCGAATCCTGCGGAGTTCTGCCTTTTTTCCCTTTCTTGCAACTGAAATTCTAGAAACACAACACACTATCATGAAGAAACTCATGTTTACACTGGCGCTAAGCGCGTTGGTCACAATGGGCACTCAGGCTCAAAAGCAAATGGGTGATGAGCACAATATCGAGGTGAGCTTTACGCCATTTGGAGGAAGCCCGATCGATGGTTCAACCATCAAGTACCGTAACTTCTTGGAAGACAACCGCGCATTTCGCCTGTCCATCTCAATTGCAAACTCTAGCGACGTTCACGCTTGGTACCAAGACGGTGAAGAGAATGAAGCCAACCCCGTGAGTCCACAGTTGAATATCAACACCAAGTCTTCAGCTATCGGAATCGCTCCTGGCTATGAGATGCACTTCGACGGCATGGACAACTTGTCTCCTTACTTCGGAATCGAGGTTCCAATCACAATTGGCAACCGATCTCAAACAGTAGAAAATTGGGGCCCACAAGACGTCACAGATGCACAAAACCTCGAACTTGACCAGTATGTGGTTTGGAACGTCGGAAACGAGCAAGGCTACAACACCATCGGCTTGAATTTGCTATTTGGAGCAGATTACTACTTCTCTGATGGCATCTACCTTGGTTTTGAAGCGGGTCTTGGTTTCGGACGAACGTCTTTTGGAAACCACACGATCACAACTGACAACCTCACAGCTTTCAACATCCGATTCAATCAAGCATTCAACTCGGAAGAAGCAGGTGCAGAAGTCGCCGGTGAATTTGTTGGACAGCTCGAGTTTGACGCATTGGACGAGAACGGTCGATTCTACACGGATTACCTCGAAAACTCTGATGGTGCTCCATACGACTCCCCGAATCACATTAGCAATACCACCATTGGAAACGTATTCCAAGGTGCTTTGCGGATTGGATTCTTGTTCGACTAATCGCGACACAACGACTTTTTTTGAAAAGCGGCTCCTGCATGGGGCCGCTTTTTTTATGCTTAATTTTCGGCTCTGCTATCCTTTACCCACATGCAACTGAACATCGAATTTGGAGGTAAATTATTCACGGCTTCTGGCGAACCGGAGGTAGACCTCAGCATTCCCATAGCTGAACAAGGTGGTGCGAGTGCGTGGTATGTCGACAACATGAAGGTAGATGTTGTGCGAAGCAATGGATTCCTCGGATCAGTGGCTGAAGGGGGAGGCGTAAACTTTAGAAACGTCACATTTAATCCGCACGGCAACGGCACCCACACCGAATGCCTCGGACACATTTCACCCGAAGCGCACTCTGTCGAAGCCGTTGCCATTCCTTCTGTTTTGCCCTGTCTTCTCGTCAGTATCAAACCAGAACAGATCGACGGTGATGAAGTCATCACCTTGGCTCAAATGCAAACGGTGTGTGAGCATCATTGGAGCAATAACCACCAACTGCCCCCTGCGATTATTGTGCGTACACTGCCCCATGACGCCGGGAAAACTTCGCGCAACTGGTCCAGTACCAACCCTGCCTATTTCACATATGAAGTCGCCACTTGGTTGGCAGATATGCAGGTGAACCATTGGTTGATCGACCTTCCTTCTGTAGATCGTGAATCCGATGGAGGCGCATTAGCTGCTCACCACGCTTATTGGCGCTACCCAGAGAGCCCTCGGCATAACGCAACCATTACAGAGTTTATCTATGCCCCTGAATCGCTTCAGGACGGCATTCATTTATTGAACCTCCAGACAGCTCCGTTCGACCTGGACGCAACGCCCAGTCGCCCCGTTGTAATTCCATGCAGGCATTAACGGATAGCTTCTTGAATTTACAAAATTTTGACACTTAAGATGCGGGAAACTTATCCTTTCACTTGCTTAATAACCTTTATTTCCGTGTGAAAATCACCCGAAACCGCCCGCCAACAAGGAAATCTGAATCAACCTCCAGTCTCCCGTTCAACTGGTCAACAATTGACCGTGCGATGGTCAACCCAAGTCCTGTTCCGCTGCCTTTAGTCGTAAAGCGAGGTTCAAAGACTTTCTCGAGTTGATCCGCAGGAATTCCTGGGCCGTTATCATTCACATTAATTTGCAGTGATGAACCCGTATGAATGACTGATAAGTCAATGCGCGGACTCTGCACATTTCGAACAGCCTCGACTGCATTCAATATCAAGTTATTGAATACTCGGAGCAAGTGCGAGCGGGTGGCGGGAATCTCATGTTTCCCGTCGAATCCATTGAACTCCCACTCTATTGATGAGTTTGCTGATCGGTAAAGAGACGCCGACTCCATCAAAACCTCACAGACGTCTACCGGCTCCAACTTGTCCAACCCAATTGCCGCCAACGATGAAAAATCCTGAGCAATTTCAGTCAAGACGTCGATTTGCTGTATCACCACTTCACAGTGTTTCTTCAGTCGTACGTCAAAGTCCGGTTTATCATCATTCCAAGCGCGCTGCAATTGTTGTGTTCCTAGTTTTATTGGGGTCAAAGGGTTCTTGATTTCATGCGCAACTTGCATTGCCATCATTCGCCAAGCTCCTTCTCGTTCGCGTTTTGCGAGCGCCTCGACGGCCGATTGTAACTGCTTCAACAATGCGTTGTATTCCTTCACCAATTCGCCAATGGCGTCCTGTCGATGATATTCGATGGGCAGTTGTTCGTTGCCTGGTTCCAAGTCCCGCATACGATCCCCAATCATCCTCAAGCTTTTGACAAGCCCCCTCGAAAGCAACGCAGCAATCAAAGCTGCTCCGATGAGGAGAACCACATAAAGCGGTGCCAATTGACTCCAAAAAGCCTTGAAATCTCCTTCTTCTAATGTTCGTTTCTGGTAACGGACCCCGGCAATTCCTATGGCCGCTCCACGGTCGTTTTTCACGTTCCAATAAACATTCACAAAGGGACCGTAATCCATTCCTTTTACACGAACCGTTGCATTATCCAACGACCAAAGCAGTTCTGGATCCAACTGAATAATGGCACCATCCACCTCTTGCAACGTTGACTCCGTCATCATCGAACCTTCCAAGTCGTACAGCGCAATATCCATTCCATGGATATCAGCCAACTCACAAATTCGATCCGAGAAAATCCTTGGAATCTCCTGTGTAGTGACCGAATAAGGCAATCTGTTGAGCGTGTATTCAAGGCTCCGTTGCACCGCGAGTTCCTTGCGGGTCAATCGCTGTGCATTGTACAGTTCCTCTTGATTGCTCGCGAATTGCCAAGCAACAAACATTGTACCGGTCAACGATAAAACGATGACCAACAACATGGATAGCAATATTCGGGTTTGAAATCCCATTTGTCGAATCTACATCGACACCACGAAATGCAAAGGCTGTGCCAAGGTTTCTTTACGAACCAAGCGCTTCAGAGCCCGCCACGATTTCAAGAATCTCCGTGGTAATTGCGGCTTGTCGTGCCTTGTTGTATGAGATGCGAAGGTCACGCAACAACTCTCCTGCATTCTCGGTAGCTTGGTGCATTGCCGTCATTCTTGCCCCGTGCTCTGATGCATGGCTGTCAAGAAGACCCTTGTACAATTGAACCTTCAACGAATTTGGAATGATCCGTTCGATGATTTCCGCTTGAGAAGGCTCAAAAATATAATCGGTATCGTTGTCTGCTGTTGCTCCTGCCTCTTCCTCCATTGGTTCCAATGGTAAGAAATTTTCAACCGTAGCCGTTTGCACTGCCGCGTTCACAAATCGATTGTAAACGATTTTGACCTCATCGTATTGACCACATTCAAACTGTGCCATGATGTGCTCTGCAACAATTTGAGCCCGATCGAAATTCAAGTCATCGAATATCTGCCATGCCTCTGCATCAAAACCTACTGGACTCAAGCTTGTATCCTTTTTGAAGGCGTCGTTCGCCTTCTTCCCCAAGGGCAAAACGTGACAAGTCGCGTCCGTTTGATTCATTCCGTTGCGCACCGCTTTGACGATGTTGTTGTTGAACCCGCCGCACAGCCCTCGGTTTGATGTAATCGCAACAAACAGAATCGACTTTACTTCTCGCTTTTCAGAAAACACACCGTCGCCAGCATCCAAAGACGCACTCACATTCGACAGAACTGCTTGGAGTTTTTCAGCATAAGGACGCATTCGCGTAATCGCATCTTGTGCACGACGCAATTTTGCTGCCGCGACCATCTTCATGGCCGACGTGATCTGCATGGTGTTTTGCACCGATGCAATTCGCTCCCTTACTTCTTTGAGTCCTCCAGCCATGAGATTAAGCGTATTGTGCTGTCAGTTCTTTTGCCGCCGCCTTCAAGACCTGCTTCTGCTCGTCACCGTACTTTCCGCTCTTGAGTTGCTCCATCGTGTCTGCATGCTTGTTGCGCATGTAGTCAATGTAAGCCACCTCAAACTCCTGCACGCGATTCACAGGAACGGCCTTGAGCAGACCTTCAACGCCACAGTAGATGATTGCAATTTGATCCTCTACACGCATCGGGCTATTCAGATTTTGCTTCAAAATCTCAACGTTTCGCTCTCCCTTATCGAGTACAGCCTTTGTTGCCTCATCCAAGTCAGATCCAAACTTCGCAAACGCTTCAAGTTCTCGGTACTGAGCCTGGTCAAGCTTCAATGTTCCTGAAACCTTCTTCATGGACTTGATTTGGGCATTACCTCCCACACGGCTCACCGAAATACCAACATTGATCGCCGGTCGGATTCCACTCAAAAATAGATTGGATTCCAAGAAGATTTGTCCATCAGTAATCGAAATCACATTCGTCGGAATGTAAGCTGAAACGTCACCCGCCTGTGTCTCAATGATCGGCAATGCCGTCAGGGATCCACCGCCTTTTACCTTGTCCTTGAGAGACGCTGGTAAATCATTCATCTGAGAAGCAATCTCCTGCTCTCCAATAACCTTTGCAGCTCGCTCGAGGAGTCGGCTGTGCAGGTAGAAAACGTCTCCGGGGTAGGCCTCACGTCCTGGAGGACGACGCAACAACAGTGAAACCTCTCGGTATGCTACCGCTTGCTTTGACAAATCATCATACACCACCAATGCCGCGCGTCCAGTATCTCTGAAAAATTCTCCAATCGCAGCACCTGTAAATGGTGCGTAAAATTGAAGCGGTGCTGGGTCAGATGCGGTTGCCGCAACAACCACGGTGTACGGCATCGCTCCGTTCTCCTCCAACATCTTTACAATGCCTGCAACTGTCGATCCCTTCTGTCCGATTGCGACATAGATGCAGAACACCGGCTCTCCAGCTTCGTAGAATTCCCGCTGATTGATGATGGTGTCAATCGCAACCGTGGTTTTCCCCGTTTGACGATCGCCAATGATCAACTCACGCTGGCCACGACCAATCGGAATCATGGCGTCAATGGCCTTGATTCCTGTCTGCAATGGCTCACTCACAGGCTGACGATAGATTACACCTGGCGCCTTTCGCTCCAATGGCATGTCATACAGATCCCCCGATATCGGTCCTTTTCCGTCGATGGGCTCACCAAGGGTGTTGACTACACGCCCAAGCATGCCCTCTCCAGCCTTGATGGAGGCGATTTGTCCTGTTCGCTTCACGGAAGATCCTTCCTTCAGGTCACCGGATGGCGCCAACAGAACGGCTCCTACGTTGTCTTCCTCGAGGTTGAGTGCAATTCCTCGCACGCCATTCTCGAATTCGATCAATTCTCCTGATTCAACATTGCTCAAACCGTAGATGCGCGCAATGCCATCTCCGACTTGTAGGACGGTTCCCACTTCTTCCAATTCCGCTGCTGACTTTACGCCTGCTAGCTGCTCACGCAAGATCGAGGAGACTTCGGCTGGATTGATTTCTGCCATGATTTCGGCTGGTGTTCGGTTTCTTTGACCGGATTAAAACTCCGGTTCGTAATCGTGATCTGTAATTTGACGGCGCAAGACATCAATCTCTCGTTTGATGCTCGCATCGATCATGCGGTTGTCCATAAACAATTGAAAGCCTCCCAGAAGGGCGGGCTCGACTGTTTCTTGCAACTCCACATCGCCGTCGTGCAAATGCTTGAGTGCTTTGGACACGCGCTCGCGCAACGCATCATCCATGGGAACGGCTGTCTTGACTTCTGCCAGACGTACATTTCTCATGTTTCGCACCAAACTCAATGATTCTTCAATGATGGACGGCAGAATCGACTCACGACCCTTCCGCACCAAAATTTTCACAAACTCCAAAGACAACTCACTGATCTTTTGGTCAAAAATGCGAACGAGGATACTCTCCTTCTTGTCCGCTTTTACGACCGGGCTTTTCAGAAGCAATTCCAACTCGTGCGAGTTGGTGATGGCCTCTTGAAGCTGACGCACATCATTTTCCATGTGCTCAATCGCTCCCCGCTCTTCAGCTAAGCTGAAAAGGGATTTCGCATATCGTTTTGCTGCACGTGGCGTAGACATTGCTCAATCAGTTCAGTGGTGATTCGTCAATGAGTCTGTTTACAAGAGCCTTCTGCTCTTCTGTAGACTCCAACTTTTCTCGCAACAAGCGCTCTGCAATTTCCAAGGAAAGACCTCCGACCTCAGCCTTCAGTTCTGCAATCGCCGCTTTGCGTTCAACCGCAATAGCATCTTTTGCAGAAGCCACCTCTTTATCAGCGGCTTCCTTTGCTTTGTTCTTTGCTTCTGCTACCATTTGATCAGCCATTTCTCGAGCTTCTCGCATCATGCGATCCCGCTCAGCTCGGGCTTCTTTCATTTGGTTTTCGTTGCTTACCGACAAATCCGCCATTTCCTGGCGAACCTTCTCGGCTTGGCTCAAAGCACCGGCAATGGACTGTTCGCGATCGTTCAGAGCGCCCAAAATGGGTCCCCAAGCGAAGCGACGCAGCAAGAGCATCACCACAATGAATGCGATGGACGCCCAAACTACTGTTCCAAAAGCTGGTGTCAATAACGCTCCCATGGTGCGATTATCCGAGCGCTACAAGCAAGCAGATGATGATGCCGAAAAGAGCGACACCCTCGACCAATGCTGCTGCAACAATCATGTTTGAACGCAAGTCGCTTGTGGCTTCTGGCTGACGCGCCATAGCTTCCAAAGCAGAGCTGCCAATACGACCTACTCCGATACCTGCACCGATTACCGCTGCACCTGCACCAAGACCCGCGAGGCCTTGGCCAATTCCGATTTCAAAAAGAATGCTCAACAATTCCATAATGGTTGTTTTTTATTGTGGATGGATTTCAATTCAATGATGTGCTGGTTCGTGGGTGGCATCTCCAAAGTAAATGGCAGCAAGCAACGTAAAGACGAATGCTTGCAAAAATGCAACCAACAATTCCAGAAAATACATAAAGATCATAAAGAGAGTGGAGAACACACCGATTCCAGAGCCCGCGGCCACCGCGTTGCCCCCTTCTCCAAAAATGAAAATCAAACTCGTAAAGGCCAAGATGATGATGTGACCTGCTGAGATATTCGCAGTCAAGCGAATCATCAAAACGGCAGGCTTCATCAAGATTCCAAAAACCTCGATCGGAACCAAGATAAACTTCACCGGCAACGGCACTCCAGGAGGCCAAAACAAGTGGCCCCAATAATGCTTATTTCCATTCAGGTTGGTCAAGAGGAAAACCAGCGTTGCAAGTACAATGGTAATCCCCATTGTGCCTGTAACATTGAATCCTCCAATGAATGGAATCAAACCAAGCAGATTGCAGAAAAAGATGAAGAAGAACACCGTGAGCAAGAACGGCATGAACCGGTCTGCTTTCGCCCCAATTGAAGGCTTTGCGATTTCATCTCGGATGAAAATTACAAGCGGCTCCAAGGCATTGGCTAATCCCTTCGGCGCTTGACCGGGATTTTTTTTGTATTGCTTTGCAACGCTAATGAACATCCACACCATCAGAGTGAGGATGACCAACATTCCAAATACCGACTTGGTGATTGAGAAGTCAAACACATCAAGTTGAGATCCCTCTTTGGATGCTGAAATTGCTCCCGACGTTACTGAATTTCCGTTAGGAAGAATTCCGTCCTCAGCGTGAAGCGTGTACGAAATTCCTTGTCCTTCTTCGTAGTGTTTGTCCCCATGGCCATGACCCTCAAAAGCGCTGCTCATGAAAAAACGAAAGCCTTCATCGCCGAGGTAAAGTAAAACGGGCAACGGGATGTGCACTTCACCAAACAGGTGGATATCATGTGCGTCTGCAATGTGATGGATGATGAATTCACCCGCGACAAACTCTTCGTGATGGTCATGATCGCTTTCAGCATGATCGTGACCTGCGTGATCGTGACCTAAGTGCTCTTCTTCGAGGTGGTTGTGTCCATCATGATTCTCCGTGGCATGGTGCTCTGCGTCATGGTGCTCCGTGTCCACTTCGTGGTCCTGAGCCCAAAGCCCCACATTTCCGCATGCAAAAGCAAGCGTAAGCAAGATTCCGAATGATGTTAAATAGCGGCTCATTTGTTTGGCGTCATCACAATTCGGGGCAAAAGTAGTCAACGATTCACCCCCAACATTGGTCTGGAATGATTTTCTTTACTAGAAATCGTTGAAATCTTCAATCCGGGCGGTTTTTTGATATTTTCTGCGCCTCCACTACCAATAAAACGGTATTAAAAGCGAAGACCGTGAACAAACCTAGTGCAAAGTGAATGCGGTGCTCTCCACCGATTGTGACCAAGTAAATGGTGACTGCCGCCAAAGATGTCAGCATTTTGAGAGCGGTTGAGCCGTTCACTGCCGTTACAAACTGGATTGGGGATCGACGAGAAGCACGATTCAGCCACGCCACCAACAGCGCTGTTAGCGCGAAATAAAAGAGTACAATCGCAAACCATGGCCACGTCCTTGCAAAATCAGCAAACACAGGCAGGACTCGGCCCACAGCATACAAAGCAACATTGACCAACGTTAAATTCACCAGGAACGTTTTCATTTTGAAAGCTCTTTGATGACCATCCAGATTGCTAACAAAGTTCCTGCAACCCCACCTACCAATGTTCCGATTGGGGCAGATTGATTTGAACTTTCATCCAATTTCCTTCCAAGCCAAACACACACTCCAATGCTACCTGCCATGGAAAATGCCATGCCAGAGAACCTCAGAAAAGAGGGTGGTTTACGATTCGACGCAGGTGGCTTTGGGGCCAAGAGATGCGGTTAATGCAGAATTGAAATCAGACAGCCGCGGTCTGGCGAACACCCGACTTCGACTCCTTGCTTGCTTCACGCTTGGTGTTTGACTGGATGTCTTTCACCTTGGAGGTCAAGTGCAGGTTTCCTGTCGCTTGAGCTCCGTTTTCTACAGAGAGCTGACCGTATTGAATGTCACCGTGAACTTTGGCTGAAGCTTTCAATACAAAAAGTTCGTGAACGACAATCGTGCCTTCCATCTCACCTTCTGTCTCGCAGTGCGCGCAAGTGACAGTTCCCTTGATTTTACCTGAATTTCCGACGACAACGCGTCCTTTTGTGACCAACTCGCCTTCGAATGTTCCGTCGATGCGTACATTGTTTTCACTGCGCAACACCCCTTCAAATGAAGTGCCTTTAGCGATGCGGTTTACCACGTTCTCTGAAGTGGCCTCTGGTCTTGGTGATTTCTTGCTCGATCCGATCATGAGACAAAGGTAATTCTATTGCTCAAAAAAATCACAACTTATTCCTTATCTGTTAAATAGACTTCCTCAAACCACTCAATGTAGCTATCCATTTCCTTGTTCTTGAACAGTGAAATGTAGTTTTCCGTGGTGATTGTGAAGCTCCGGTAACCGGATGTATTGATCGACTCCAACAAGCCCGTATTGGCCTTGAAAACTTCGAAGTATTCAAGGCTGTAGTCTTGTCGCTTAAAGTCTTTGACTAGAATGATTTGAAAGTTGCGATTGATCAAATTGGCTGTAACTCGAAGTTGTTTGGATTCATAAAACGACCCGTTAAAATCGGATATCGTCGCTTTGAGCTCCTCCACGTTGCCTCTGCCAACCGGAACCAACATACCAAAGTAATGTTCGAGGTAAGGTTTGTGCTCCCACTCAACCTCGACTTCTGCCGGCTCAGAGGCGTTTGCTTCATTTTTTGCACCTCTGATTGAAGCGGGGTTTAGTGCGGCAAGTAGATCCCGGGCGTAAGCCCCTTCGTCGGTGTCTTCGCACCACATAATGACATTTTCCAGCGCCGTGTAGTAAGCCCTTCGGTCACCTCCCGTGCGTGCGCTTAACGCACCAATACTTTGCGCTCGAAGCAAGTTGTATTTGCACTTGTAAAAATTGTTGGGACTGTAGTTGATTACCTCATCGCACGCCAGTAAAACCTCTTGGTAAGCCTTCGCATAGTAACGCTGCAAAAGCTCTTCGTATGCCAACCTTTCTTCTTCGCGTTTGATCTCCTCCTGGTCCACAAAGTCCGGGTTTTCAATCAAAATTGCCCACTCTGAATTGGGATATCGCTCCAACACCAAAGCGCTCCAATGCTCCGAGTTGCACGTTTCACAGAATGGGCTTTGGTAATTCTCTTCCACCTCCCGCTGCAAATAGGTGCGATAAAGTTGGTAAAACGTCGTGGGATGGAATTCACTTTCATCCATGCGCTCGGTCAATTCCGTCCAAGTGTCAATCGCGTTTTCCAAGTCCGAGAGTTTCTCTTTGTACACCAATCCCGCATTGTAATAAGCCTCGGCAATCATAGCCACCGAACCTTCCCGTGCTGCCGAATCGCAGGGAAGCCCCGCCATCAATTCTTCTGCTGATGGGATTTCATCGCTGCCCGTCTCCACCGGCTCAGCGGTGCCAAGAGCACCTTGATCACCACTGCCCATCTCATTGGAAAAAGCCATGGTCATCTTCATCGAGCGTCGCCAATGATCCTCTAGAATTCGGTCGCCCCAAAAATCCCGGAAATTCCTGCGCCCTGCAATTTTCAGCTGTGCATTGTAAGGCCAAAACATCCCTGCGCCCGAGTCTCCTGCGTTATCAAGTTCTGCAGCAGCAGCAGCGGCGGCGGCTTCACGCCTTTCTTCAGCCTCGTCCTCCAGTTGAAAGATGATGTCTTGAATCCGATCCGCGCGGTCTTCTTCCGATAAATCGCAAATCTCCAACAAGCTGTCCTGCTCCGTGATCACCATCAAGTTGTCGACCAACTCGGTAAGGTTGTCCGCCATAGCATCGACCTCGTCAAACCTTTCATTTTCGTCTTCCATGAAAGTACGAGCGCTATCATAATAGGCCTGCGCATTCTCGTAATCCAACTCCTCCATATAAATATCGCCAAGCTGCAAATAACTCTTCATTCGCTGGCGGGTATTGTCCAGGTTTACCAGTAAAGATTGCAGCAACAAATCCACCCCTTCTTCTTTGCGACGCTCTTCCAATGCCAAGGTTGCTAGCGCGTAATAAATCTGGTCTTGGTAAATCTCATTTTTGTCATCATCGAGCATGTCTTCCAGCAACTCAATGATGGGGTCGCTATTTCCGTCCCGGCGATCAAACGCCATTGCTTGCTTGATTTTTGAATAAAACTCAAGTTCGTAAGGCGTTCGAATATCAACCACCCGCTTGTATCGCTCAATGGCATCTTCACTTTGACCTGCAAATTCATAGCATTGTGCTAGAATGAAAAGTGTGCGAGCACTGTCCTTTTCCTTTTCAATGTACTTCAGCGCCTTTTCCAACATGCCAATGGCCGCTTCAACATCTCCATTTTTCAGGTGGAAATCCGCATAAACTTGGTAGACATATGCCCGAACCGCTGGGTCCTCAACCCTGTTAATCTGAGCGGCTTTGATCAAGGTATTATTGGCTCGAACACGGTCATCCATAGCCATGTACGTTCTTGCCATCCATGCGTTTGACCAAGCCTGAGCATCCGGATAATCCAAGGTCCTCACCAAGTATTGAAAGATCTCCAAGGCTTTTTCCTTCTCGCCCTTGATGAGGTGTGCTCGTGCAATGATGTCGTAATTGTCATCGATCCACTTGTTCAATTCGGGACGCTTCATGTCCTTTTGATCACGGCGCGACGGGGACATGGTATGCTTATCCACTACATTGGTGCACTTCTCAATGGCGCGCTCCATCAATGGATACACTTGTTGGGCAGTGGTTTCATCAACCGGAGGAAAAATGGGTAAAATTTCATCCCAATTCTCCTTGTAGTCCTCCGTGAGAATCACCTCTGCTTCTGCCATCGCCTCTTTGGCATAGAAGAAACCGTTGTACTTCGCATGGGTGTTGTGGTAAGCGCGATAGAGCAATCCGTCCCGCGTTGTCGAACAACCGGACACGACCAGCACAAAAAGCAGTAATCCCGCAACAATCTTATGATTCATCTTCTCCATCCGAATGAACTGGTTTCTCAGCGTCGACTTCCCAACGCAGAAGCCGCTAAATTATTCCAAAGTGACCGAGGAATCATCGCCTTTTTGTGGAAACAGCAAAAGTTGCCACTGGATTCTGCGATATTTGTGCTCGACCATGAGCAAGAAAGATTCATTTTGGAAGCGCTGGAGTAAACCGTATCGGTTGACCATTCTAGAAGAACAGTCGTTCAAAGAACGTTGGCAGATTTCGATTTCTCGGATTGGGGTAACCCTTACGTTAGGCACACTGATCATGCTCACCAGCGCGGTTGTGTATGCCTTGGTCGCTTGGTCACCTTTGAAAGAAATCGTCGTACCTGGGTATGCAAGTGAGGCTTCGAGGCTGCGCGCCATTCAAGCAGAAATCGTCGCCGACAGTGCGATGCGCCAACTCGCCATACAAGACGCCTACCTTCAAACACTGAACACATTGCTCAGAGGAGAAGCCATTGAAAATCGCATTCCAGAGCCGGAAGAAGGTGGTGAAAATGGCGAGAACCCGCTCACGGAATGGGGTTTAACCCAAGAAGATTTGGATTTGAGAAGTCGTGTCGAACAGGAAGATCGTTTTGCCTTGCAACGCGGGCAGGTGAATGAAAAAACCGTGCGCAACATCCCGTTTGCTCCCATCCAGGGGTCGATATCTTCCAAATTCGATCCGGGAATCGGTCACTTTGGGGTGGACTTCGTAGCTCCTGAAGGCTCTGTCATCCATGCTGTCGATGACGGCATCGTGGTCATCGCGTCTTACACATCAGATGGGGGGTATGTCGTCAGCATTCAACATGCCGCCAACCGAACGTCTGTCTACAAGCACAACAAATCTCTGCTCGTTGAGGCCGGCGACCGCGTCCAAGCCGGTGATCCAATCGCTATTCTTGGGGGAACCGGCACACACAGCACCGGACCACACTCGCACTTTGAATGGTGGGTTGATGGTCAGCCATTGGATCCAACACAGTGGCTTCCGGAACAGTTGGAGGATGTTAGTCCTTCAGAATGATATCGAAGTCGACAAGATCCACAAAACGCTGAATGCGTTCGTCGAGCTCATCTTGTGTCAACTCCAACAATCGGTCTGTACCAAATTTCTCACACGCAAAAGAGGCCAAGGCTGAACCCAGCACTACGCCACGCTTCATGTTGTTGAATGAGATATCGTCTGTGTGAGCCAGGTATCCAATGAATCCACCTGCGAACGTATCGCCGGCGCCAGTAGGATCCAAAACTTCCTCCAACGGCAATGCAGGCGCGAAAAACACCTCGCTGTTATTGAACAACAACGCGCCGTGCTCACCCTTCTTGATCACCAACGTGGTCGGGCCCATTTGAAGGATTTTTTGTGCTGCTTTCACCAAAGAGTGCTCACCTGAAAGTTGGCGCGCTTCTTCGTCATTGATGGTCAACACGTCGATGCGCTTGATCACTTCTTTCAACGGGTCCAGGGCAATATCCATCCAAAAGTTCATGGTATCCAGCACGATCAACTTGGGACGCGATTCCATCTGATCCAGCACACTTGCTTGAACATTGGGGTCCAGGTTGCCTAACATAACGTAATCCGCATTGCGCGCCTCAGCAGGAACTTTGGGTTGGAAATCTGCCAATACATTCAACTCCGTAGCCAGTGTGTCTCTGGAGTTCATATCAAGGTGATACTTGCCGGCCCAGTAAAAGCTTTTCTCACCGACTCGACGCTCCAAACCTGTGGTGCGAATGCCTCGGTTTTCCATTTCTTGCACAAACGACTCCGGAAAATCGTCCCCTATGACCGAAATAATGTGTTGTTCTTCAACGAATTGACTTGCGCTCAGTCCAATATACGACGCGGCACCTCCGACCACTTTTCCCGACGATCCAAAAGGTGTTTCAATGGCGTCAAACGCAACGGTTCCTACTGTAATAAGACTCATGTTCTCTGTAAATGTGGCACAAATGTACCTCAGGGAAAATGGTTCATTTAAGACCTGTGAAACTTTTACATCCCCACCGCGTAAGAAAGAACTGCTTTTGAAATCTTTCCAGAATTTTTTTATCGGGAAAGAAAGAGCTATCTTTGCCGTCCGAATATTCCTCCTTAGCTCAGCTGGTTAGAGCATCTGACTGTTAATCAGAGGGTCCTTGGTTCGAGTCCAAGAGGAGGAGCTTCAAAAACGAAAAGCCACGCGTACTGCGTGGCTTTTTTCGTTTCATTTAGTCCAATCTCAGCTCAATTTGAGCCCAAAATCAATGCCACCAGTAAATACGAACGTGACCGGAGAGAGTGCCGTTGCCGTTGTTAAGATACGCCCCAATAGCAACTGTCGTGCCGTCGGAGGAAAGAGAAACGCTCCAGCCGCTCCAATCATCCGCTGCTTCGCCGTCGATGTCGGCGCCTTGCTGTTCCCAAGCACTTGTAGCACTATT
>Ga0206677_10000206_pt1 | contig 54294 bp, 37 predicted proteins | sample M130m12015metaG_FD_155475 | JGI IMG/M metagenome (GOLD analysis project Ga0206677, IMG submission 155475) | Ammonia-oxidizing marine archaeal communities from Monterey Bay, California, United States - M1 30m 12015 | ecosystem: Environmental > Aquatic > Marine > Intertidal zone | place: USA... | reverse complement strand
AGAAAAGATATTAACGATTACACATCTAAAATAAAAACCGAAGAATTTATTTCTGCCGTAGATCAATTAGGAGACAAATCAGGTATAAATTTTGCAGTTATGGCAAAATATTTTAAGTCTTCTCAATTTAAAGAGCTCGAAAGTTTTATTAATTTTTGGCCCATTGATGCGCCTTTGGCAATTGAATTTAGAAACCCATCTTGGTTCGAAGATAGTGTAAGAGAAGAATGGCAAGAACTGTTTTATAATAAAAATATTATCCCTGTTATTACCGATACACCAGGTAGAAGAGATGTTTTGCATTTTAATTTAACCAATAAACATCTTTTTATAAGATATGTAGGGGATTTCAATCACCCTAGTGATTTGAAAAGGATAGAACTTTGGACCGAAAAAATTTCAGAATTAGTTAATCTAGGAATTGAAAATATTTGGTTTTATGTTCATCAACCAGGTGAGAAAAGAGAAAGAATTCTATTTTTTTACAATGAATTAATACCAAACATCAACAAACTATTAAATACCAAAATACCTCTTTTGAATAACTATAGTTATATGTAGTTTAATAACTTGTAGGTGTAGTATCCTACTATTTCATGTAGTAGTATTTTCCAACTAAATAAAGCAGAAGATTGTGGAACTATTATATATTCTAAATCAAAGTGTTTTATGGTGGGTTTTTTTACATAAGGATATGCATTAAGATTGGTTTTTTTAAAACAGGCCAAAGACCTCCTTATATGGTAATCTGAGGTGATAATCAGACAATTAATTATTTTACTTGTATGAATTTGAGTCAATTTTTTATTGCAATAAATAGCATTTTCATAAGTATTTTTCGATAAGTTTTCTACTAAAACACAACTGTCAGGAATGCCAATTTTAACCAAGTATTTTTTTAATATTTCAGCTTCTTTAAGTTCAGAATTTAAACTTCCGGAAGCACCAGAAATAAGAATTTTTTTTATTTTTTTTTCGGAAAATAATTCTATTGTATTTAGCAATCTATCGTTGTTTTTCAAAAATAAAATATTATCGGATGTAGATTCAATATCTATCATTCCACCTAGAAGAATGCCATAATCGTATTTTTCTTTTAAATCAACATATTTAACAGTCCATAAGTCGTTTATGAACTTATATATAAAAGGGTTACTAAAAAAGATTAAAAATAAGAGCCCCAAGGTTAAGAATCTTCTTCTTAAGTATTTTCTTTTATGAAGTAGAGATGCTAATAAAAAAACTACTATCCAGAAGAAAGGATCTATCAAAAAAGACAATATTTTGGATAATAAAAAAAACACTTGACTAATAATGATTAATTTTGTGGAAAATACGTTATCAATTATTACAATAATTCTATGCTAATTTAAATTAAATGGATTTAACTCCCTATCAACCAAAGAATAAAATTAGAATAGTTACCGCTGCTTCTCTTTTTGATGGCCATGATGCTGCTATTAATATTATGAGAAGAATTATTCAATCTACAGGCTGTGAGGTTATTCACCTTGGACACGACAGAAGTGTAGAAGAAGTAGTTAATTGTGCGATTCAAGAAGATGTACAAGCAATTGCTATGACATCTTACCAAGGTGGCCACAATGAATATTTTAAATTTATGTATGACTTACTTATTAAAAAAGGTTCTAGTCATATTAAAATATTTGGTGGAGGAGGTGGTACTATTTTACCAGAGGAAATCAAAATTTTAGAGGAATATGGTATTGAAAAAATTTACCATCCTGACGATGGAAGGAAAATGGGACTTCAGGGAATGATTAATGACTTAGTTAAAAGATGTGATTTTATCACTGGAGAAAAGAAAATTAAAGTACTTGAAAAAATAGTGCCTAAAAATCATCTAGAGATTGGTAAACTTATTTCATCTGCAGAAAATTTTGGTGAAAGTAATTCAGAGATTCTTAATGAAATCAAAACTAAAGTTGAAAAATTTAATATTCCAGTTTTAGGAATTACTGGCACTGGAGGAGCAGGAAAGTCATCTTTAGTAGATGAATTAGTGAGACGTTTTTTACACGATTTTAAGAATAAAAATTTAGCTATTATTTCAGTAGACCCTTCAAAAAGAAAAACCGGTGGTGCTTTATTAGGAGACAGAATTAGAATGAATTCTATAAATAACTCTAGAGTTTATATGCGTTCATTAGCAACTAGACAAAGTAATTTAGCACTTTCTAAGCATGTATCACAGGCTGTAGATATATTGAAATACTCAAAATTTGATTTAATTATTTTAGAAACTTCTGGAATTGGTCAATCAGATACAGAAATTCTTGATCACAGTGATGTATCTCTATACGTTATGACTCCTGAATTTGGTGCGGCAACTCAGTTGGAGAAAATAGATATGTTGGATTTTGCAGATGTTGTTGCTCTTAACAAATTTGACAAAAGAGGATCTTTAGACGCCATTAGAGATGTAAAAAAGCAATACAGAAGGAATCATAACTTATGGGATGCAAAAGATGAAGATATTCCAGTTTATGGGACAATTGCTTCGCAATTCAACGATCCTGGAATGAATAACTTATATAAGCACTTAATAGATTTAATTAATAAATCTTCAAAAACTGACTTTTCATCGTCTTTTAAATCCAATAAAGAGCTTTCTGAAAAGGTATTTATTATTCCTCCTAATAGAGTAAGATACCTTTCTGAAATTGCAGAAAATAATCGAGAATTTGATAAAAGATTAAATCAACAAGTAGTACTAGCTGATAAATTATATGTCTTTTGTAAAGCTTTAAAAGAATTTTCTAGAGAAAATAACAATACTGTTAAATCAATTTTAGAGGAAAAGATTGAACAAATTAAATTAGATTTTGATGCAAGAAATCAAAAAACTATCGATGAATGGGACAGTTTTTACCAATCTTACAATGAAGAGTTTTTTAAATTTAATGTTAGAGATAAAGAGTTGAAAATTGCAACAAATTCAAAATCTTTATCTAATTCAAAAATTCCAAAAGTTGCTTTACCAAAGTTCACTTCCTGGGGAGATATTATAAGATGGGTCAATCAAGAAAATGTACCTGGTAAATTTCCATTTACAGCTGGTTTATTTCCTTTTAAAAGAGAAGGAGAAGACCCTACCAGAATGTTTGCAGGTGAAGGAGGTCCTGAAAGAACCAATAAGAGATTTCATTATTTAAGTTTTCAGATGCCTGCAAAAAGACTTTCTACTGCATTCGATTCGGTTACTCTATATGGAAATGATCCAGGACTTAGACCAGATATTTTTGGTAAAATCGGTAATGCTGGGGTTTCGATATGTTGTTTGGACGATGCCAAAAAGTTATACTCAGGGTTTGATCTTTCTTCAGACACTACATCTGTAAGTATGACTATCAATGGACCTGCTCCAATGCTACTAGGTTTTTATATGAATGCTGCCATAGATCAAAATTGTGAAAAGTACATCAAGAAGAATAATCTTGAAAATGAAGTTAAAAAAACAATTGAAAAGATTTATGGGACAAATCCAATACCTAAATACCAAGGGGATTTACCAATAGGCAACAATGGATTAGGTTTAATGTTGCTTGGTGTGACAGGAGATCAAGTTCTTCCTGAAGAAGTTTATAATAAGATAAAAGACAACACACTATCCCAAGTTCGTGGTACGGTTCAAGCGGATATTCTTAAAGAAGATCAAGCGCAAAACACCTGTATTTTTTCTACAGAGTTTGCATTAAGACTTATGGGAGATGTACAGGAATACTTTATAAATAAAAAAGTTAGAAACTTTTATTCTGTTTCAATTTCTGGTTACCATATTGCAGAAGCAGGAGCAAATCCTATTACACAGTTAGCATTTACATTATCCAATGGGTTTACATACGTAGAATATTATTTATCTAGAGGTATGTCCATTGATGACTTTGGACCTAACTTATCTTTTTTCTTCTCAAATGGCATTGATCCTGAATATGCAGTAATTGGCAGAGTAGCGAGAAGAATTTGGGCAAAAGCTATGAAATTTAAATATGGTGCTGATGAAAGGGCGCAAAAGTTAAAATACCATATTCAAACTTCTGGAAGATCACTTCATGCTCAAGAAATAGACTTTAATGACATTAGAACAACTCTTCAGGCACTTTATGCCATATATGATAATTGTAATTCATTACATACCAATGCCTATGATGAGGCAATAACTACACCAACAGAAGATTCTGTAAGAAGAGCTATGGCCATTCAGCTTATAATTAATAAAGAATTGGGCTTAGCTAAAAACGAAAATCCACTACAAGGTTCTTATATAATTGACGATTTAACAAACTTGGTAGAAGAAGCTGTGTTAATAGAATTTGACAGAATCAACGAAAGAGGAGGAGTTCTAGGAGCAATGGAAACTATGTATCAAAGAAGTAAAATACAAGAAGAATCTCTTCACTACGAGACGCTAAAGCATACTGGTGAATTTCCTATAATTGGAGTTAATACTTTTTTAAATTCTAAAGGTTCTCCAACCATTATTCCTGGTGAAGTTATAAGAGCTACTAATGAAGAAAAAGAACATCAAATTAAAATGCTTAATGATTTTCATGATTTTAATAAGTCCTTTTCTGTTAAAGCGCTTGAAAAGGTGAAATCTACAGCAATTAATCAAGAAAATATATTTGAAGAATTGATGGAAGCGTGTAAATATTGTTCTCTTGGTGAAATTACCAAAGCATTATTTGATGTGGGCGGTCAATATCGAAGAAATATGTAATCTATTGGTATTCGTAACAGCCCAAATCGTTAGGTACAGATCGTGAATTGTTTTGTATGTCATCGGAAATATTTGAACTTTTGCCTATATCTATTATTTGTGAGGAATCTGTTAGTTCAAAATTCCATTCCTCTGTGTTTTTGAAATGTATTTTAGGATTAAATAGACAATTATTCATTACAATGTTTTCTATTGTATCTTCTGTTTTTAAAGAGCAATGATCAAATAATACATTAGTAAGAATTCCAGAAATATCGAATCCCAATGTGTCGCATACAAAGTCTGTTGTTGAATTTCCATCTATTATACAATTGGTGAAGTTGGCTTGATTAAATGGTCTGAATATAATTTGTCCGTTGGTACTTTCGTAATAATCTTTAAATACAAAAGCTGGACTTGTTCTATATCCACTACTGTAATTTGAAAAAGTACAATGTTCAAAGTTAATATCTCCACCAATGCTTAAAAATGCTGAGTAGTTGTTAGAATTGGCAAATAAACAATTGGTTGCAGATAAATTTGACCCTTGTGATAATATGTTAGAATACAGTGAGTTATGTATTTTCACTTTATTTAAAGATACATAGTTATTTAAGGAAAAAGTATCTATCTGAATACCAATTATTGCATTTTTAATTTCTGCATGCGTTATGGTAGAGTTAAGAGCATTAGAAAAATAAAGACCTCTCCATTGTCCAGCTATTGAATCTGCAGAGTAGAGTAAATAATCCTCAGTTCTATCTTGTTGAAAAACAACTGGATTATTTAAATTCCCATTGACGTTTAAGGTACTTTTATAAACATAGAGTACAGCATTTGAGTGTCCATGTATTTTAGTTCCTTGTTCAATAGTTAATGTTAGATTTGAGTCTAATGATGGGTAACCAACAGCAGCTACTCCGTAAATTACGTGGGGTTTATCGTTAGTCCATGTACCTTGAACAATTTCATTCACATGAAAATAAGCATCTTGTCCCCAAGCATTTAGAACTACTTTATTGAAATTGCCATTGGTTTCGAATATTATTTGATCTTCTACCACAAGAGGAAGTGAAGTGCCATTAGGGTCAATAGTTACTTCTACAAATATGAAAATACTATCTCCTGCAAGTATAGAAATATCATTAAAATTTACTCCAGATTCACCATCAATATTTATTCTAAATGGTGAATTCGTTCCATATTGTAAAGATATGTTACTAATATTTATTGTTCCTGAGTTATGGTTGTAACATTTAAATCTCTTGGTAGTTGATCCAATGGTTGTGAAAAGTGTATCAAAGAGAATGGTATCTGATGAAGTCTCAATATTAAAATTAGAACTGGTAAGTAAATTATTTTTTTTACAGCTTAATATTTTAAGGGATGAAAATATTATTATTAAATATATTATATGTTTAATTTTCATAATCTTTTGCAATATATATACAACTCAGAAAACTTTAATTTATTTTTAATCTTATTATTTTTTGTTAATTTAATTTAAAGATTAAATTTGTAGCCAATAAATCTTTAAAATGAAAAAAGATATACATCCAGAAAATTATAGACTAGTTGTTTTTAAGGACATGTCTAATGACTATTCCTTTGTAAGCAAAAGCTGTGCACCCACCAGTGAAACCATGAAATGGGAAGATGGTAACGAATATCCATTAATAAAATTAGAGATCTCCCATAAATCTCATCCATTCTTTACTGGAAAAATGCAATTGGTTGATACTGCAGGAAGAATTGATAAATTTAAAACAAGATATTCTAAACAAAAGAAATAATACTTTAGTATTATTCTTTATATTTATAAATTAACCTTCCTATGAAGGTTTTTTTATAGTCTTATGTCAGGAATTGTAAAATACGTACTTTTTGACGGTGTTCACCATCAAAAGTTAAAACCCCTAACTTTAACTAGACCTGTTGCAGATCTAAGAATAGGAATTTTCACCATCCAAGAAAAATGGTCTTTGGCACTTAACAGTAAAGTAGCAGTAAGAACCAAAGATTATTTAAGAAAAAAATTTAATTCCCACCTAAATTCCGCCAAAATAGGAATTTCAGCATCTATATTTCCTTCTCTTGATTTTATTAATGCATTAGATTCTATTGAAGAGAATACTATTGTTATGAAAAGTGGAAAGGTACTTGCTATCTCTCCATTGCCAGAAGAAAATGATGAACTTGATTCTAAGTTGAGTAGCTACAGAACAGTTCAATATACTGGAGAAATTCAATCGGTTGAAAAACCAATGGATATTTTTATTTTAAATGCTTTAGAAATTGATAGAGATTTAAATTTCATACAAAAAGAAAATACTCATAGTAATAATTATGGAACAGGTAATTTATTTATTGGTGATAATATATATATTGAAGATGGTGCTATAGTTAATGGAGCTACTTTTAATAGCAATGATGGTCCTATTTACATAAGTAAATCAGCAGAAGTAATGGAAGGCAGTAACTTAAGAGGTCCTTTGGTTATTATGGAAAATTCAGTAATAAAAATGGGTTCCAAAATTTACGGTCCAACTACTATTGGTCCAAGTTGTAAAATTGGAGGTGAGTTAAGTAATGTGGTTTTTCAAGGGTTCTCAAATAAAGCACATGATGGCTTTTTAGGAAATAGTGTAGTTGGATATTGGTGTAATTTCGGAGCTGACTCAAATTCCTCCAACTTGAAAAACAATTATAGCGAAGTTAAATCTTGGAATTACCATACTGAAAAATTTGATAATACTGGAACCATGTACTGCGGTTTAATTATTGGGGACCATTCAAAATGTGGGATTAATACTATGTTTAATACAGGAACTGTAGTTGGTGCCTTTGTTAATATTTTTGGATCCGGATTTCCTTCAAAATTTATTCCTTCTTATTCATGGGGCAGTGGGGATGCTTTCGAAACATACAAATTTGAAAAAGCTATTGAACTAGCCAATATTGTAATGAAAAGAAGAGGGGTTGAGTTAGACAAACTAACAATAGATATCTATAAATCTTTTTTCAAATAAATATTATAATAATATAGTTTGGCACACCAATTGAACAAGTAATATAGGTGTATTTAGTTCAGTTCAAATAATCCTTTATTTAGAATTATACTTTATTTAGAATTTCACCAACAACGACATATTGTCATTAAATGTTAAAAAACAAAGAAATGAGTGACTTTTTTGCAGAAAAAAATTGGAGTGAGTTTAGTGATTTAGAAAATGGAGAAACAGAATTTATTCCACTAATATCTTCTGAAGATGAAGATAGAATGAATTTGGAAGAAGTTCCTGAGAAATTACCTATTCTTCCCCTTAGAAATAATGTGTTATTTCCTGGTGTTGTTATCCCAATAACTCTTGGTAGAGATAAAAGTATAAAGCTTATACAGGATGCTAATAAGGGCAATAAAATTATAGGTGTAGTTTCACAAAAAGATTCTAAAGTTGAAGAGCCTAGTTATAAAGATTTGTATCCAGTAGGAACTGTTGCACAAATAGTTAAAATGTTGAAGATGCCAGATGGAAGTAGTACCATCATTATTCAAGGAAAAAAACGGTTAAAGTTAGTTCAAGAAATTTCTGACAACCCTTATTTAATAGCTTCAATAGAAGAATTTGATGAGAGAAGTTTGAAGAGTGTTTCTAAAGAGTCTGAGGCCTTATTTGATTCTTTAAAAGATGTGGCTCTTAATATTATTAAAAACTCTCCTAGTATTCCCTCTGAAGCTTCATTTGCAGTAAAGAATATTGAAAGCCCTAATTTCTTGGTTAATTTCATAAGTTCTCATATGAACGCCGAAGTTGTTGAAAAACAAAAAATGCTGGAAGTCCCAAATATTAACGAAAGAGCAGAACTATTACTTAAGCATCTAAATAAAGAATTACAGATGCTTGAATTGAAAAATGATATTCAATCTAGAGTTAAAACAGATTTAGACCAACAACAAAAAGAATATTTACTTCACCAGCAGATGAAAGAAATTCAAAACCAACTTGGTGAAAATCCAGTTCAGCAAGAAATAAATGAGTTAAGAGAAAAATCTCATTCTAAAAAATGGTCTACTGATGTGAAAAAAACCTTTAATAAAGAATTAGACAAATTAGAGAGGATGAATCCCTCTGGAGCAGAGTATGGCGTACAAATTAACTATTGTCAGTTGCTAATTGATCTTCCATGGGATGTTTATACCAACGATAAGTTCAACCTTAATAAGGTACAGAAAGTTTTGGATAGAGATCATTTTGGATTAGAAAAGGTCAAAGACAGAATTGTGGAATATTTATCTGTTCTTAAATTGAAAGGAGATATGAAATCTCCAATATTGTGTCTTTACGGACCTCCAGGTGTTGGTAAAACTTCTTTAGGAAAATCTATTGCAGAAGCAATAGGTAGAAAATACGTAAGAATGTCCTTAGGTGGATTGCATGACGAATCTGAGATTAGAGGGCACAGAAAAACATATATAGGAGCTATGCCGGGAAAACTAATTAATAATTTAAAAAAAGTTGGTACTTCCAACCCCGTTTTTGTTTTGGACGAAATTGACAAAGTAGGAAAGTCTGGTCACGGCGATCCATCTTCAGCACTTTTAGAGGTTTTAGACCCCGAGCAAAATGATACATTCCAAGATAATTTTGTTGAAATTGAATACGATCTATCCAAAGTTTTATTTATTGCTACAGCAAACGATTTATCAACAATTCACCCTGCATTAAGAGATAGAATGGAAATTATTCCAATAAACGGATATACTATTGAAGAAAAAGTACAAATAGCTAAAAAGCATTTAATTCCAAAACTTATTTTAGATCATGGAATTTCCAAAGATGATGTTAAACTAAATCAAGGTATTTTAGAAAATGTTATTACATCTTACACTAATGAAAGTGGAGTGAGAGGACTTGAGAAAAAAATTGCAAAACTTATAAGAAATAGAGCAAAACAAATTGCTTTTGAAGAAAAGTTTAAGCCCGTAATTACTAAAGAAAATGTTTTAAAGCTTTTAGGACCAGGAACGGATCCTAGAAAATATTCTGAGCATATTATCCCTGGAGTAGTTACAGGACTTGCATGGACTAGAACTGGAGGAGATATTTTATTTATTGAAACTTCAAAAACTATAGGAAAAGGTAAATTGACCCTTACTGGAAATCTTGGGGATGTTATGAAAGAATCTGCAGTAATTGCCTTGGAATATATTAAAGCAAATGGTGAGAAGTTTGAGATTTCTCAAGAAGAAATTGATAAAAATAATTTTCATGTTCATGTTCCTGAAGGTGCCACTCCAAAAGATGGTCCATCTGCTGGAGTTACTATGATTACTGCTTTGGCCTCATCAATAACTGGAAAAAAAGTTAAAAAATACTTGGCAATGACTGGCGAAATTACTCTAAGAGGGGAAGTTTTACCTGTTGGAGGAATTAAAGAAAAAATATTAGCTGCTAAAAGAGCTGGTATCAAGTTTATTTTATTGCCAGCATCTAACCAAAAAGATGTAGAAGACATTAAGTCTGAATATCTTAAAGGTCTTACATTTAACTATGTTAAAAAGATGGAAGATGTCATAAAATATTCTTTGAAAGGTTGATTTTATAAACTTTTTCGGTATTCAACAATAACTGTTGATAAGTTACTCTGTTAAATAATCTTCTTTTTCTATAAAAAACTATTTTTAGTCATCGTACTAAATTATGGCTGATAATAACGCTCAATATACTGAAGAAAACATACGTTCCTTAGACTGGAAAGAGCATATTAGAATGCGTCCTGGAATGTATATTGGAAAGTTGGGAGATGGTTCTTCTTCAGACGATGGTATCTATGTTTTGGTAAAGGAAGTTGTAGACAATTCTATCGATGAATTTGTGATGGGTAATGGAAAGAAAATTTTTGTAAAGATTGATAATAATGTTGTTCAGGTTAGAGATTTTGGGAGAGGAATTCCTTTAGGGAAAGTAAAAGATGTAGTTTCTAAAATGAATACTGGTGGTAAATACGATTCAAGAGCATTTAAAAAATCTGTTGGTCTTAATGGTGTTGGTACAAAAGCAGTGAATGCTCTTTCTTCAGACTTTCAAGTTGAATCAATTAGAGATGGCGAATTAAAAAAAGTTTCTTTCACTAGAGGAGAGGTGGTCGATGATATGTCTCTTGAGAAAACTGATCAAGACAATGGAACAAGAATTGTTTTTTCGCCCGATAAAGATATTTTTAAAAACTACAAATTTAGAGATACTTATTTGGAAAAAATGTTCTGGAACTATTGTTATTTAAATAGAAATTTAACGATAGATTTTAATGGCAATAAGTTTATTTCAAAAAATGGTTTAAAAGATCTTTTAGAATCCAATATGGATGGTTCTCCATTATATCCAATTGTACACTTAGAGGGAGATGATATTGAGGTTGCTTTTACCCACTCTAGAGGATATGGAGAAGATTATTCATCTTTTGTTAATGGACAACACACAACACAAGGAGGTACACATCAAAGCGCATTTAGAGAGGCAATTGCTAAAGTTATAAAAGACTTTTTTAATAAATACGAGCCTGTAGATATTAGGCAGGGAATTGTTGCTGCAGTAAGTATTAAAGTAATAGAACCTGTTTTTGAATCCCAAACAAAAACAAAATTAGGTTCTACAGAAATTGAACCTAATGGTAAATCTGTAAGAGGTTTTGTAATGGATTTTTTAAGAGAGAAGCTAGATAATTTTCTACATAAAAATCCAGATGTGGTTCAACAGATGGAATTTAAGATTAAGCAATCTGAAAAAGAAAGAAAAGAATTATCTGGAATAAGAAAACTAGCTCGAGAGAGAGCTAAGAAAGTTAGTTTGCACAACAAAAAATTAAGAGATTGTAAAATCCACTTTAGTGATTTTAAAAATGATAGGAGGGAGGAGACCTCAATTTTCATAACGGAAGGAGATTCTGCAAGTGGTTCCATCACCAAATGTAGAGATGTTAAAACCCAAGCTGTATTTAGCTTAAGAGGAAAACCGCTTAATTCTTTTGGTCTTTCTAAAAAAGTGGTGTACGAGAATGAAGAGTTCAATCTAATACAAGCTGCTTTAAATATTGAAGAGGACATGGATTCTTTAAGGTATAATAAAATTATTATTGCAACCGATGCCGATGTTGATGGAATGCATATTAGACTTCTGCTTCTTACTTTCTTTTTAAGATTTTTCCCAGATTTAGTTAAGAAAAATCATGTCTTCATTTTGCAAACACCGCTTTTTAGAGTCAGAAATAAGAAAGAAACAAGGTATTGTTACAATGAAGAAGAAAGAAAAGAAGCAATAAATTCTTTGGGAAAGAACCCTGAAATAACAAGGTTTAAGGGTCTTGGTGAAATATCTCCAGATGAGTTCAAATACTTTATTGGTGATGATATTAGATTAGAACCTGTTTTAATGTCTAAGTCTAAATCAATTGAGGAAATATTGACTTTTTATATGGGAAAAAATACTCCTGAACGTCAAGGTTTTATTATTGATAATTTAAAAGTCGAAGAAGACTACTTGGTAGATGAAAACCAATGAAATGGATGAGTTAAATTTAAATATATCAGAAGATTCTAACCAGAAAGATAATATTACCTATCTCTCTGGAATGTATAAGGAGTGGTTTTTAGACTACGCATCCTATGTTATTTTAGAACGAGCTGTTCCAGCTCTTGAAGATGGTTTAAAGCCTGTGCAAAGAAGGATTCTTCACTCTATGAAAGAATTAGACGATGGTAGATACAATAAGGTAGCAAATATTATTGGCAATACAATGAAGTACCATCCTCATGGAGATGCATCTATTGGAGATGCAATGGTTCAGATTGGTCAAAAGGATTTATTAATTGATTGTCAAGGAAACTGGGGGAATTTATTAACAGGGGATGGCGCTGCTGCTCCAAGATATATTGAAGCTAGAGTAACTAAATTTGGAAATCATATCCTATATAATAATAAAACTACTAAATGGCTTAGTTCTTACGATGGGAGAAATAAAGAACCACAATATCTACCTGTTAAATTCCCAATTTTATTAAACCATGGTGCAGAAGGAATTGCAGTAGGTTTAGCTTGTAAGATACTACCTCATAATTTTATAGAGCTAATTGACGCTTCGATAAATGTCTTAAAAGGAAAGAAAATTGAGTTATTTCCAGATTTTCCAAATGGTGGTCTAGCAGACTTTACACAGTACAATGACGGTATTAGAGGTGGTAAGGTAAGGGTCAGAGCAGGGATAAAAAAAATAGATAACAAAACACTGGTTATCAATCAAATACCTTTTGGAACAACAACTGATACTTTAATAGATTCTATAGTCAAGGCTACAGAAAAAAATAAAATTAAGATTAAAAAAATTGAAGATAACACATCTGCAGTTGCAGAAATTATAATTCACCTTCCATCTGGAGTATCCCCGGATAAAATGATTGATGCATTATTCGCATTTACCAATTGTGAAATGTCTATATCACCAAATTCTTGTGTTATAGAAGGCAATAAGCCTATTTTTATTGGAGTTTCTGAAATATTAAAAAAATCTGTTGACAGAACGGTAGAACTTTTAAAACTTGAATTGGAGATTAAACTCCAAGAATTACAAAATCAATGGCACTGGCTTTCACTAGAAAGAATTTTTATAGAAAATAGAATATATAGAAAGATAGAAGACGAAGAAACTTGGGAAGGTGTTTTGAATGCTATTAAACTGGGTCTTAAGCCTTTTCTGAAAAACCTTAAGAAAGAAGTAAGTGAAGAGGATATTGTCAAGCTAACAGAGATTAAAATTAAAAGAATTTCAAAATTTGATAGTGACAAAGCGGAAGATAATTTACTTAAAATTGAAGATCAAATAATAGAAGTAAATAAAAACCTTTCTAATCTTACTGAATTTGCAATTGAATATTACAAAGATGTAAAGAACAAATACAGTGAGGGTAAAGAGAGAAAAACAGAAATAAGAGTATTTGATAATATTACAGCCCGTAAAGTAATAGTTTCCAACAAAAAACTTTATGTTAACAGGGAGGAAGGTTTTATAGGATGGTCGTTAAGAAAAGATGAATTTATTGAAGAATGTTCGGATTTAGACGATATTATTCTGTTTTTTGATAATGGAAAAGTAATTGTAACAAAAATTGCAGATAAGAAATTTGTTGGTAAAGGTATACTTCACGTTGCAGTATGGAAAAAAGGAGATGAAAGAACTATTTATCATTTAATTTATCAAGCTGGTAAAATAGCCCCTTCATACATGAAAAGGTTCGCTATTAGTTCAATAACTAGAGACAGAGAATACGATATTGTTGGCAATGCTAATAATCCTAAAATCCATTATTTTTCTGTTAATCCTAATGGAAGAAGAGAAACAGTATTAATCAAATTAAGACCACGACCGAAATTAAAAAAACTTAAAATAGAAATAGATTTTGCCGAGCTTATGATAAAGGGCAGAGGGAGCAAGGGAAATTTAGTTACCAAACATTTTATTTCTAAAATAGAGCAGAGAGAATTAGGTGGTTCAACTTTGGCTGCTAGAAAGATTTGGTGGGACGAAGTTGTCTTAAGGCTTAATAACGACCAGAGAGGAAAACTACTAGGTAGTTTTAAAGGAGATGATAAAATTCTTACAGTTTATAAATCTGGAAAGTATTTAATAAGTGGCTTTGAATTGTCGAACAAATTTGATGACGACCTTATTTTAATCGAAAAGTGGCATCCTAACAGAGCTCTTTCATGTATTTATTGGAATCCTAAAAAAGAACTATATTTTGTTAAAAGATTCCTAGTAGAGGTAACTACTAAGATGTATAGTTTTATTGACCAAGATTGTGAACTTTCTTTAGTAGCAATTAACTACAAACCAAAAGTTAAAATTTCATTTAATAAGCGTTTGAAAGAAACCAAAGATTTAGTTGATAAAATAGTTGCCTTAAATGAGATTGTAGATGTAAAAGGAGATAAAGCCAAAGGAAATCAGTTGACACGCTTAAAAGTGAAAGATATTACTTTAATGGATGTAGAGCCCGCAGATGAGTGGCCAGAAGAGGAAATTCCTTCGCAAGAATCTGCTGTAAGTGAAGATATTGATACAAGTCCTAATATTGATAAAATTCAAGAAATAAACTCAGAAGACATTTCAAAGTCTAGCGATGAACTAATCACGGATTTGAATGAAAATAACGATGAAAAGGATCTAGAAAATGTTAAGATTGACACAAAGTCTGAAGGTCCGGTAGAAATGGAGTGGGACGTAGAATCATCTTCAAATGAAGAAGAAGATCCCAACGAAGATGGACAAATGAAAATATTTTAATGAAATTTAAAATATTATCAATACTATTTTTAAATCTTAATTTTGTTTCACTTTATTGTCAAAAAGATATTAAATCCGATACAATTCCAAAGATTTATGAATCTGAAAGAAACTACATAGGAATTAATTTGAGTCCTCTTTTTAATGTTTTTGCAAATAATGATCCTATTGAAAAAGCTAAAATTAGTTTTATCTATAAAAAGAATTTTGGAACTCTAAATGCTAGATTTAGTTTTAATTATTTAAGAGATCATCCTATTAATAATGTTTTTGATTATTATTATCCTACATCTTCTTCAGATTCAACTATAACTTACAGATATTTATTTTCAAACTACAATCATTATGATTTAAGGTTTGGCTTTGAAAAATTAAGATATTTATCTTCATCTCGATTTCATATTGGATTGGATGGTATTTTAGGATTTGGAACTCAAACATCTAACTATGGCCATCAGCTTTATATTAAAGATACTACAGCAAGCTATTCGCAATTTTCGAATAATTTAATAAATAATAATTTAGGAAATATTAGTTATGATTACCTGATAGCAGGGTTTGATATATCCTTTGGAATGGATCTTTTTTTATCTGAATCTATATTATTAACATTTCAACTAACACCGCAATTTAATTATTGTATGGTCAATAAAAATTCAATAGAAATTATCGATCCTATTGGAGAATACAAAAATCATGGTAGAAACTATGCTGATTTTAAAATTGGATTTTTTGATTTACTATTAATTTATAAATTCTAGCTATCTAATTCAACAAACCTTATGGGAGCAGCATTCAGAATTTAAGAGGAGGCATATTCCTTATAGTTTTCAAAATTTTCATTGAACTGTTTTGCAAGAAGTATTGCTTTTTGATTTCCAGAATAATAAATTTATTTTGATTCTAGAACTCATCAATAAGGTATTTATAATTACATTGGAATAATATTAAAAATAAATAAAGATGAAAAAACAAAACATCTTAAAGAATCTAGTATACAGCCTTTTGGAAAAAATCATTTATCCTACGGGTAGAAATGTTAACATTTCAGGATTTTCTATTTGTCTACCATTTAGATATTCGCGTTTCTTCCCTAAGAATTACGAAACAGATAATATGGAATTTATACGTAACAATATTTCTGAAGGGATGACTGTGATAGATATCGGTGCTCATATTGGTTTATACACTATTGCTATGGGCAAAATAGTGAAAGGCAGTGGGAAAATATACTCTTTTGAACCTACGCCTGCAACATTTAAAGTTTTACAAAAAAACATTCATCTTAATGAGATGAATAACATTGTTAGACCATTAAATAAAGCCGTATCTGATACAGAAGGTACAACTACTTTTTACATTAATGACACTGGTGTTTGTAATTCAAATAGCTTAGCCTATAATAATAAAAAAGGAATTGGTATTAACGTAGCGCTTACATCTATAGATAAGTTAGTTGAAACTGAAAAAATTTCATTTATTGATATTATTAAAATAGATGCTGAGGGTGCAGAGTATTCCGTCTTAAAAGGGAGCGAAAAAACACTACGAAAATTTAGACCAAAAATAATTTTAGGATTACATCCGAAATCAATAGAAAATTTTGGGGATAGCTTAATACTCATCTACGATTTCATATCAACATTAGGATATAAAATCACTTATGAAAATGCAATAATGAGCAAAGAGGTATTTATTAATAAATGTGATATTTTTGACGTCAGGCTGATTTAATCATTCTAAATATTTTTAACTTTAAACAATCTATATCCATTTTCCATTTTTCTTGAGTAATTTATAGGTGTCTTGATAATTTGACAAATATGCACTTAAATTTAATATTTGTTTTTCTTGGTTCTTTAAATAACTGAAATAAAAAAATATTATACTAATATTTAATAAGCATGTTAAATAATCTCGAATACCAAGTAATTTGTAATAAAGAATCACATTGGATGCATTTGATTAGTTCTGCGATTTAAATTAATGGTTAAACTTTCTCGGCAGACATGAATGGTTTTTTAATTACTTTCAAAATACATCTTATATCCATGACTAATTGTTCAATTACATAACTTAAGTTCTTCACAATAAATAAAGAAATCCGGATCGAAAAAAATAGCTTTATCTAAAACAATCTTCCTAAAGAGCATAAAAGAACCCATATCCGAATAGTTATTATTATAACTCGCTAGTAATCGTTTTAAAAATAAATTTTGCCTTATAAAAGAGAGCATATATGGGCATATGGAAAACAAATCTCAACTTATCATCATTTGTTACTCATAAACGATAGTACAGGAAATTATGCACCTACTATATATGATTTAATAAATAATAAGAAAGGAAATTTTTATTGTATTCACTTTAATACTCAAATAGACATTTCCTTAGGAATGAATCTATTTTAAATGATTTTTTTTTGATTACTATTCAATTAAATCCTCAATTCAATTATCTATTTATTAAGTCCAAAAAAAAAATGTTAACGATCCAATAGGAAAATTTTAAAATCTTGGTCTAGATTATGAAGATTTTAAAATAGGATATTTTGAATTACTATTAACTTATAAATTTTAGCTTTCCAGTTCAACAAAACTTACAGGAGCAGCATTTAAAATTTCAGAAGAGGCATATTCTTTATAGTTTTCAAAATTTTCATTGAACTTTTTTGCTAGAAACAATGCCTTTTGGTCATAAGCATTTTTATCTTCCCACGTCATTTTTGGATTAAGAGTCATTTCAGGTACATTTGGACAAGAAACTGGCATCATGAGTCCAAATATTGGATGTTTGATATATTCAACTCCTTTGAATTCGTTATTTAATGCAGCATTTATCATAGACCTAGTGTGAGATAATTTCATTCTTTCACCAGTCCCATAGGGCCCCTTTGTCCAACCTGTGTTTACCAACCAAACATTAACATTTGAAGATTCTATTTTCTCTCCTAACATTTCAGCATATTTTGTAGGATGAAGGGGAAGGAATGGAGCACCAAAACAAGCAGAAAAAGTAACTACAGGTTCTGTTATACCTTCTTCTGTACCTGCAACTTTTGCAGTATATCCAGATATAAAATGAAACATAGCTTGTCCTTTATCTAATTTTGAAATTGGTGGTAAAACACCAAAAGCATCGGCAGTTAAAAGAAATATATTTTTTATATTATTTCCTTTGGCTCCTTTTGCAACATTCTCAATAAATTCTAAAGGATAGCTTACTCTTGTATTTTCTGTAATTGAACCATCTTCAAAATCTACTTCATTACTATTTTTTTTAAAAACCACATTTTCTAAAATAGCTCCCTTTTTGATTGCATTCCATATTTCCGGCTCTTTTTCTTTGTTAAGGTCAATACACTTTGCATAACATCCCCCTTCAAAATTGAAAACTGTATCTTCATACCAACCGTGTTCATCATCTCCAATTAGAAATCTATTTGGATCTGCAGATAGAGTTGTTTTTCCTGTTCCAGATAAACCAAAAAAGATTGCTGTATCTCCATCTTTTCCAAGGTTTGCAGAACAATGCATGGATAAAGTATTATTTTGAAGTGGTAAAATATAATTTAAGACTGAAAATATTCCCTTTTTAATTTCCCCTGTGTACCCTGTTCCACCAATAAGAATTATTTTTCTTGTAAAATCGATTATTGAAAAGTTGGAATTTCTAGTTCCGTCTATCTCGGGATCAGAAAGAAACCCAGGAGCATTAATTATATTCCAATCCGGTATAAAAGACTTAATGTTATCTTTTTTAACTTCATTAAACATATTACTTACAAAATGATTGGACCAAGGATATTCATTGATAGCTCTAATATTTAATTGAAAAGATTCTAAAGAACATGCGTAAACGTCTCTTACATACACTTCTTTATTCTCCAAGTAATTTACTACTTTAGAATATAGGGCATCAAACTTGTCCTTTTCAATCGGGATGTTTACATCTCCCCACCATACAGTTTTGGTAGTTATCTCGTCTTTTACAATAAATCTATCTTTTGGAGATCTTCCAGTGAATTTTCCAGTTTGTACTGAAATGGCTCCTGAAGAAGATATCTTACCCATTTCATTTTTAATTGTTATCTCTGAAAGTATATCTGGAGAAAGATTCCAGTGTACAGTTCCAATATTCAATAAGCCTAAATCTGATAAATTATCAAAATCTGGCACATTTCCAGTAGTTTTCATATTTTGAATAAGATTTAACCAAATATAAAGACTGTAATTGTGTTTATTATACATAATTGTATTATAGATATCCACAATCTTTAAACATTATTAAATATTATATTCAATTAATTTTTTAAAATATTATTTTTAAATATGAGTTTAACACAAAATTTTAGAACAGAAGTTAACCTTACTTCAAAATCAAAAAATAATAATCATTTAGATCAATTTTTATTAATTGGTTCCTGTTTTGCTACAGAAATGAGTCTTTTTTTTAAAAAATATTGTTTTGGTTATTTAAATCCATACGGAACAATTTACAATCCAATATCACTAGCCAAAAATTTTGAAAAGCTAATTAGTAAGGATTCATATATGGAAAGAAATTTAGTTAACAATAATGGAGTTTTTCTAAGTTGGAATCATAGTGGCAAATATTACAGTAATAGCTCTGAATTACTTTTGAATAAAATAAATAAGGAACAAGAAAATACATTTAATATGTTAAATAGTAATTCTAACCTATTTATAACTTTTGGAACTTCTAAACTATACATTCATAAGGAAAGTAATCAAGTGGTGGCTAATTGTCATAAGCAAATGAATACTATTTTTACCACTAGAAGAGCTACTGTAGATGAAGTAATTAACTCTTGGCGATCTATATTAGAAAAAATAGATAATCAAGTAATATTTACAGTTAGCCCAGTAAGACACGTTAGAGATGGATTGGTAGAAAATAATTTAAATAAATCTGTGTTATTATTGGCCATTGATCAATTGTGTAAAGAGTTTCCAGAAAAAGTAAGTTATTTTCCTAGTTATGAGATTTTAATAGATGAATTAAGAGATTATAGATTTTACAGTAATGATTGGGTTCATCCATCTGAAGAGGCAAAAGAATTTATTTGGAACAAATTATCTAATATTATGTTTTCTGAAAAAACCAAAAAATTAAATTTTGAAATCCATAAAATTAGATCTTCTTTGGCCCACCAACCTAAATATGGCATAAATACTCAATATTTAAAATTTATAAATAAAACACTTAAAAAAATTAAAGAAATTAAAAGTAACACTCCAAATTATTCATGGAAAGATGAAGAAAATGCTATAAATGAAATAATAAATTAATTTCAATAACCAAATAAAAACTATTTAAGTAATTCTAGATTAAATTCAAGCATTGTTTTTAATCTTTTGAATGCACTATTTGCCCATCTTGGAGAAGTACCAAATTCTGGAATAACTATAGTTCTCATACTGGCATTTATTCCAGCATTCATTCCAGTTTTAGAGTCTTCCAAGACCAAACATTTATTTGGTTGAACCTTAAGCATTTTAGCTGTAGATAAAAATACAGCTGGGTTAGGTTTTCCTGCAATTTCATTTTCTGCAGAATGTATAATATTAAAAAATTCTCTAATTTTTAAGGTATCTACAGTTGCATTTATAAGAGACATAGAGGAAGAGGAGGCCAATGCAATTAATACATTATTAGCTTTTAAAAGATTCAACGACTCAATGATCCCAGGTAAAATTTTACCATTTTCATGAATTAATTGAATCATTTTGTTTTGAATTTTATCGACAATTTCAATATTAGTAAAATTTTGCCATTTTAATTTTTTTCTCCAAAATTCAACAACTTCATCGATTCTCATTCCAGTTGTTAATGCACACATTTCAGTAGTGAAGTCAAATCCAACTTCTTTAAATGTTTCTATTTCAGCAATTTTCCATAATGGTTCAGAATCAATAATTAAACCATCCATATCAAAAATTACAGCGCTTATTTTAGGATCTTTCATCCAAGAAATGGATATCTATAATCTTTTGCAGGAACTAATGCTTCTTTAATTGTTCTAGGAGACACCCATCTTAGAAGATTTAAATAGGAACCAGCTTTATCATTAGTTCCAGAACCTCTAGCTCCTCCAAAAGGTTGTTGACCAACCACAGCACCAGTAGGTTTGTCATTGATATAAAAATTACCTGCAGAGTTTTCTAGTTTTTTCATTGCAATATCTAATGCATATCTATCTTGACTATAAACAGCTCCAGTAAGAGCATAATCAGAGGTGTTATCCACCAATTCTAAAACATTATTAAAATCATTATCTTGGAAAACATATACTGTAACTACAGGGCCAAATATTTCTTCCCTCATTGTTTTAAAATTAGGATCAGTAGTTATAATTACCGTTGGTTCAATAAAATAGCCTTTGGACTTGTCGCAATTTCCGCCAATTAAAATCTTTGCGTCTTTGGAGTTTTTTGCGTATTCAACATATTCGGAAATTTTATCAAAAGATATTTCAGAGATGACAGCATTTATAAAGTTTTTAGGGTCTCCAGTTGTCCCCATTTTAAATGAATTAACATCTTCCACTACCTTGTCTAAAACACTTTCTGATAATGAATTTGGCAAGTAAACCCTTGATGCAGCAGAACATTTTTGTCCTTGAAATTCAAAAGCACCTCTTGAAATTCCTGTAGCAACAGCTAATGGCTCTGCAGATGGGTGAGCAACAATAAAGTCTTTTCCACCAGTTTCGCCAACAATTCTTGGATAGGATCTGTACTTTTCAATATTATTACCAATAATTTTCCAAATATTTTTAAAAACAGCTGTAGACCCTGTAAAATGTAAACCTGCAAAATCTTTATGGTTAAAAACTACTTCACCGGCTGTAGGACCATCTGCAACCACCATATTAATTACTCCATCTGGTAATCCAGCTTCTTTAAATAGTTTCATTATTACATGTGCAGAATACATTTGTGTTTCTGCTGGTTTCCAAACTATAACATTCCCCATCATTGCTGGTGCAGCGCATAAATTAGCTGCTATTGCAGTAAAATTAAATGGAGTGATTGCGAAAACAAAACCTTCTAAGGGTCTATATTCAAGTCTATTTAAAATTCCATCTGCAGATTCTGGTTGCTCCGAATAAATCTGTTGCATATAGGCAACATTAAATCTTAGAAAATCTATTAATTCACATGAGGCATCAATTTCAGCTTGAAATACATTTTTAGATTGGCACAACATAGTAGCTGCATTCATCTCATCTCTATAAGGTCCTGCAAGTAAATCTGCAGCTTTTAAAAATATGGTAGCTCTACTTTCCCAAGGTAAACTAGACCAAGCACTTTTAGCTTTCATTGCACATTGGATAGCTTCTTCAACATGGGAAGCATCTCCAACACTAAATTTTCCTAAGTTATGTTGGTGGTCATGGGGTGGGTTTATAGGAAGATGATTATTAGTTTTAACCTCTTTGGAACCTATATATAATGGAATGTGAATAGGTTTTTGATGATACATGCTCTCATATTTGTTGATTAAATTTTCTAATTCTTTAGAATTAGGTTTATAATTTCTAACCAATTCATTTTCTGGGTATGGCATTTGATAAAAACCTTTAGACATAGTGATTTATTTTAAGTTTATGCGAATTTATAATATATCTACAATTTATCTCAATAGGTTCTATAATTTAAATTATTTTAGAATTCTATTATTAAATATTATGTATACTCCTTTTTTAGCAAATACAACAAATTTTCCTTTTGGTATTGAAATAGATAGAGCAGAAGGTGTTTTTATTTTCGATAAATCGGGAAAAAAATATTTTGATTTAATTGCTGGAATAGCAGTTTCAAACTTAGGACATCAACATCCTTATATTATTGATCAAATAAAAAAACAAATAAACAAGCATTTACATGTTATGGTTTTTGGGGAATACAGCCAAAGTATTCAAAATAGATTGGCTGAAGAATTTACAAAGTTACTTCCTGAAGAATTAAATTGTTTATACGTTGTTAATTCTGGAACTGAAGCTAATGAAGCTGCTTTGAAATTAGCCAAAAGAGCTACCAAACGATCAAGAATTGTATCTTTTAAAGGCGCTTATCATGGTTCTACTCATGGATCTTTGAGTATTTCAGGAAATGAAACTAAAAAATACGCTTTTAGACCACTTTTACCAGATGTTTTTCATTTGCCTTTTAACGATACAGATGCTTTAGACTTTATTGACCATCAAGTTGCTTGCGTGATAATTGAACCAATACAAGGAGATGCTGGGTTAAGAATAGCTTCTAAAGAGTTTTTACAAAAACTCAGAAAAATTTGTGATGAAAATTGTATTTTATTAATAATGGATGAAATTCAATCGGGAATGGGAAGAACAGGGAAACTTTTTGCATTCGAACATTATGGAATTGTTCCAGATGTACTAACAGTAGGTAAAGCTTTTGGAGGTGGAATGCCAATTGGAGGATTAGTAACTAGTCAAAAATTAATGTCTCTTTTTACTGTAAATCCTACACTTGGACATATTACAACATTTGGAGGACACCCAGTTTCTTGTGCTGGAGCATTGGCTAGTTTAGAAGTTTTTCACAGGGAGAATATAGTTGAGAATGTTGAGAAGAAAGGAATTTATTTTGAAAAACTATTAAAACACTCTTCAATTATAGAAATAAGAAGAATTGGATTGTTTTTTGCTATTGAAATGATGAATGCAGATACAGTTCAAAAAGTTGTTGAAGGGTGTAAAGAAAATGGAGTTCTTAGCTTTTGGTTTCTTTCATGTCCTGAAAGTTTTAGAATAGCTCCACCTTTGAACATTTCTTATGAAGAAATTGAAATTTCCTGTGCTATAATTCAAAAGGTTTTAAATGAAATTAATGGTTAAATAAATTCTTTAACAGTTTCTACTAATTTATTTATATCCTTTTCGTCGTTAAAAACATTAATTGATACCCTTAGGTTGGTTCCCCTTACCGATACTCTTATTTTCTTTTCTTCCAAAATATTTTTAAAAGACAATAAGTTTAAATGATCTGGTAGTCCAAGGGAGAAAAGGTGAGAGTTGAAATAATTCTCATTTTCAAAAGCTATTCCTAAAGGGCTAAGTTCGTTAATTACTATTTTGGAAAGTTTTTTGCAATAAGATTCTATATTATTGATTCCCCAACTGTTAATTTGATTTAACCCATTTAACATAATGGGAGATAAAATAAAATTTGTGGTTTCTCCAACATTGTATCTCCCTGCCATTGGTTTGTATTTAGAATCATATTCTGTTAGGTTACTAAAATCTTGAGCATTGGTTCTATTCATCCATGATTCTTCAATTGGAATTCCGTCACTGAATTTTGATGAAAAATAGCCAAGTGCCATAGAATAAGGACCAAACAACCATTTATATCCTGCACAAATTAAAGCATCAATTTTAAAATTTTTAACATCCATGGACATTGCCCCTACAGATTGAGTCCCATCTACAATAAAATAGGTTCCATTAGCTTTACACTTTTCACCTATTTCCTTTAAATCAAATTTAGTTCCATTCATCCAATGAATAGAGGAAATTAATACTACACTAGTATTTGAATCAATTGAGTTTATAATTTTTTTATTCCAATCTTTAGCAGATAATTTATTTCGTTCTACAACTTCTAATTGAATGTTATTTTTAGAACACCATTTTTTTACTGAAAAGTAACCACTTGGAAATTCATTTTCTACTACAATAGCTTTATTTCCATTGGAATTAATATTATTAAAAATATTGGCAAACCCATAAGAACTCGATGGCATAATGGCTACTTCATCTTTATTAGATTTAATAATTTTCGAAAATTCTTTCCTTATTTCTTCCGAAATTTCAAAATAATTATTGGGTTTCAAATAGGATGGTGTTCTTTCCTTTTTTATAGCATTAATTGCTAATAATTCTCCGTTTTTAAGAAGTGGACTTTTATATGCACAATTAAGATAGTACTCTTCTTCATCTAAATTAAATAAGTGCTTTTGACATTTAATCATTTTTAATTTTTTTTTTCGAGATAAATGTACCCAACTATTTATGATTTTTTTCCGTAGATAGTATAATCTTAACATATGTTAAGAAAATAACAACTTTAACACCTTATCTTAGTGTCATGTTAACACTATTTTAACTTTTTTTACAAATTTTAGTCATAAAATTTTATAATTTAGTGGTTATCAAAAAATAAATATTTATTAATTAACTCAACAAAATGAAAAAAATATATACTTTAATTTTATTATCTATTTCCATTAGCTTTTCAGCACAAATTGAAGGTTCGTGGAGTTTAACACCAAATGCTGGTGCCTTAGGCGTTGGTCCTGATTCGGCTAGTACTTCTTGGTGGGCAAGTGATGCTGGAGCAGTTACCACTAGAGATTGTTTATTTGACGATTCTATAGTTTTTAACTCCAATGGAACTTATGATCATTATATGGATGGTTCGACATGGTTAGAAACTTGGCAAGCTGGCTCACCAGCTGAAGGTTGTGGTGCACCAATTGCTCCACATGACGGAGGATCTAACACTTACACATTTGCCAACGGAGTTCTTACTGTTAGTGGTGCTGGAGCGCACATAGGACTTTCAAAAGTTCATAATGGTGGAGAAGATGGAACTCCTGTGAATGACCAAATTGCATACCATGTTACTTTTTCTGGTTCAAGTTCAGAAATTATGACTGTAGATATTAGTTTTCCAAATGCTGGAGGAACTAATGGTCTTGGATGGTGGAGATATATTTATTTAAAAAATGGCGCAGCGCCACCACCACCACCACCTGCTCATACTGTTACATTCAATGTACATACTGACTTAATAGCTGGAAACGTTTCAGCAGATGGTATTTATATTGGTGGAGGATTTGTAGGCGGAAATGATGCATTGTTATTAGATGATTCTGATGGTGATGGAATATGGTCAGGAAGCACTTCTTTAGATGCTGCTGGTGGACATTTTACTATTTTAAATGGTAACTGTTCAGATTGGTCTTGTAAAGAAGACATAGCGGGTCAACCTTGTGCTGATGCAAATAACTATAATGACAGAAACAATTTATTGGGTGGATTTTCTCAAGACACCACATTAAACCTTCAGTATGGTTCTTGTACAACACCATCTACCGGAATTGATGAGTTGATAAATAGTTTTTCAATTTATCCAAACCCTTCCAATGGTATAATTACGATTCAAGCCACAAATAGTATCAATACTGTAAATATTTACAATATGATTGGCAACCTTGTTATGGTAAAAAATATAGCAAACAATCAATCTACTTTAAATATTGAAAATTTAACAAATGGTGTTTATTTTATGGAGCTAAACCTAAATAATGGTTCTACATTAAATTCAAAATTTATTAAAAAATAATACTTTAATAGTAAATATAATTTTAATTAAACCCGTCCTTTGTGACGGGTTTTTTTATTTATATTGGTAGTGTATAATTAAAATTAACTCTAATTAAATACTACAAAATGAAATCTTTATATACATTATTATTTATGAGTTTTGTCTTAGGTGTTTCAGCTCAAGTTGAAGGTACTTGGAGATTAGCTCAAATACCTGGTGCTTTGGCAGTTGGTCCAACCCAAACAGATTACTCTTGGTGGTCAAGTTCTGCAACTGATATTAACTCAAGAGCTTGTTTGTTCGATGATTCGGTAACTTTTGATGCCAATGGAAATTTTACACATTATATGGATGGTAATACATGGCTAGAACCTTTTCAAGGAGTAACTTCTGAACAATGCGGAAGCCCAGTAGCTCCACATGATGGAAATGGTCCATATACATACGTATATACCAATAACCAACTTACAGTCAATGGTTCTGGTGCTCACATTGGACTAGCAAAAGTTGTTAACTTAGGAGAGATTAGTACTGGTTCGCCAGTTCCATCTTCTATTACTTATGAAATAACTATGTCTTCTAATGGTGATACAATGACAGTAGAGATTGACTACTCTACTGGGTGGTGGAAGTTTGTATATCAAAAAACCAGTCTTTCAATAAGTGCTCCTCCATCAAATTATGATGTAACATTTAATGTTTCTACAGATTTAATCAATGGAAATGTTTCTTCTGACGGTATCTACGTTGGAGGTGGCTTTGTAGGAGGTCACGATGCACTTGCTTTGGATGATTCTGATGGAGATGGTATATGGACTGGAACAGCAACTCTTCCTGAATCAGGTGGTCATTTTACTATCTTAAATGGAAACTGTTCCGATTGGTCTTGTAAAGAAGATATTTCCGGTCAACCTTGTGCTGATGCTGGAAATTACAACGACAGAAATCATCTTGTTGGAGGCTTTTCTCAAGATACCACATTAAATCTACAGTTTGGATCTTGTACAACTCCAATAGGTCTTAATACCATTGAAAATAAATATTCTATCTATCCTAATCCTTCAAATGGAATAATTACCATTCATACTAGTAATGAAATAAATACTGTAAATATTTACAATATGATTGGTAATCTTGTTATGGTAAAAAATATAGCAAATAATCAATCTACTTTAAATATTGAAAATCTAAAAAATGGTGTTTATTTTATGAAGCTAAACCTAAGCAATGGTTCTATATTAAATTCGATATTCATAAAAAAATAATATTTAATATTATTTATGAATTTCACAAAACCCCGCCCCAATGGCGGGTTTTTTTTTTATATAATTTTACAATTAAGCTTATTTAACAGACCTTTAAATTCTGTGAGCTCAACTTCTACAGTCCCAAAAAGAATATCTGCCTCTGCTTTTATTAAAATGTGATTTTCATCATTTGAAATAAAAAGACTAAGATCATTTTCGTCTTTGAAAATCCTTCCAGTTTGAATTATTGGAGTGAATTTTAAGCATTTAAATTTACCTAGTTTAATTTCAATCATTTGTAGGCCTTCAAATTTTATTTTAACAGGAAAAACTTCATCGTCTATAAAGCAGTTTAAAGATATTACATCTCCTTGTTTGATATTTGACAAATCTAAAGTTCTAGCTTGATAATAAGCAGATATCATATCTTGCATATTCTCAGAAACATAAAATTCTTTTCTATTTTCTGTAATTACTTTGTTATTAAATCTATCAAAACTGTAATCTTGATTTATTATATATCCACCTTCGTTAACTCTTCTTTTAAATAACCACGGAACTAAAGATTTTTCATCAATATAAGTTTCGTATCTATCTTTTACTTTAAAAATCCAATCTGTTATCCCAGTAGTTTTTCCAATTCCTATCACATGAAATGTTTCTCTGCCTTTAAATTTAATTTTTTCATTTGTAATATTTAAATTAACATAGGCAGCATCTAAAAACCCATAATGAAGTTTATAGGTTAATTCTTCGCCTCTTTTAAAAGCTTTATTTGTAAGAGATGGTAAATAATTAAAATTGCTAGAATATGCTTTAAATTTTTCTATTTTAATGATAGAATTTGAAGAACTAGGAAAACTTAGATATATAATGATTAAAAGGAAATAACTTTTTCTCATAAAAGTTATTATCCCAAAATTCATACCATTTAAATAAATATTATTTTTTTATATAAAATAAGCCAAATCAGAAAAATTGAAATGGCTTAATAAATAATTATTTAAGTATAATTTATACTAAATCTTCTTTATTGAAATAAAAGTCAGCTTCAATTTGAGCATTCTCATCAGAATCAGATCCATGTACTGCATTTCTACCCTTTGATTCTGCATATTTTTTTCTAATCGTACCTTCTTCAGCTTCATTTGGATCTGTAGAACCAATTAAATTTCTAAAGTCAATTACAGCATTTTCTTTTTCTAAAACAGCAGCTACAATAGGACCAGAAGTCATATATTCAACTAATTCTCCATAAAAAGGTCTTTCATTATGAACAGCATAGAATTCCTCTGCCTGGCCTTTAGTAAGTTGGGTAAGTTTCATTGCCTTTATTTTAAATCCAGCATCAGATATCATCTGAGTTATGTTGCCGATGTTGTTGGATTCAACAGCATCTGGCTTAATCATTGTAAATGTTCTATTTCCTGCCATTTTAATTATTTTTTAGTTGCAAATATAATTGTTTGTTTGAGACATAAGTTATTTAAGAAGTATGATCATAAGTAATTTTCCAACCAGTTTGTTTTTTAATCCACAACAAACTATAAAAGCCATTTAGATTCCCAATTGAATCGTTTCTTTTTAGACTCCATTTTCCAGTAACAATATGGGTTGAATCATTTATAGGATTACAAATTATATTTTTAAATTTTAAAGTTCCCATTTGCTCTTTGGTTTTATATGAGTTTTTATAATTCTTAATGGTTTTATCCCAGCCATAATTAATACCAGATTTACCAATAAAGATCAAGGAGTCGTTTTTCCAATAAATATTCATAAAGTCATCTATACTTCCATAATTCCAAGAATCTTCTTGTTGCTGCATCAGATTATATATGTCAAAACAAGAATTTGTAGCTGGTTTTGTTCCGGAACAAGAAAAAACTAATATTGTTAGCAGGATAGTGAATATTTTATGTACTAGTTTTTTCATAAAGTATTTAATGACTAACTATTTTTCTGAAATTCTAACTGTTGAATGGTACTTGTGAGAAATTATACCATTATTTAAAATACCATCTTTATTTAGACCATCAATTCTAACTTTTCCAGATGCATGAATAATTTTATCATCTTTTAATGCAATGCCTACATGATGTATTCTATCACTGTCATTAATAAAGAAAATAAGATCTCCAGGTCTTGTTTCGGAAAAATTTAACTTTTTTCCTGATTTGACTTGTTGATAAGCGTCTCTAGGAATTTTTACCCCACAAAGAGAAAAAACCAATTGTGTAAAACCACTGCAATCTATACCAAGAAAACTTTTTCCTCCCCAGAGATATGGAGAATTTAGAAATTGATTACTATAGATAATGACATCATTTATATTTTTTGAGGAAATTTCTCCTAAGTATTTATATTTTTTTCCTTTTATATTAATTAATCCATTGAAAAAAAAGGGTAGAGTAGAGCCCATTGGAATAGCTATCTCTGAACTATCTACTAAATCTACTAAATAGGATGTCTTATCAATGGAAAATTCAGGAACAGATAAAGATAATTGGTCATAATATTGCTTTTCAATTTTCATATATTGTTTGGAACATATCCAACCTTCGTAATGGTCTGAATATAAAATTATTTTTACCCAATTTTTTTTAAATTCTAAAACTTTAAAATGTTGACCAAATAAAACCTGTGATATCATTTCACTTTGGTCCTCAGGAGCGATTCTAAGAGGCACAAGTCCTAAAATATTGATTCCGTATTTCATTATAAATGCTTCATTAGATAGTTGTAAAGATCTGTCATAGACTTTATGTCTTTTTTGTGTACTTTTTCATCTGGAGAATGCACATTGTCTTCAGGTGCTCCAATGAAGCACCAGTCAAAAGGATATGGTGATTTTTGTAGTTGATTACCATCGCTACCGCCAGCAGATTCTACTTCAATTTGATATTTAACTCCGCTCTCATTAGCTAATTGAATAATTCGATCTACATAAACTCTTCTAGGAAGACCAGAATCTCTACGAGAAATAGCCACACCATCTCCATGCTTTACACCATTTGTTACCCAAGTAATATCTGAAATTAGCGCTTGTTTAACTCCCCATTTTTTATAAATATATTTTCCAAGAAACCCAACACTTCCACCACCAACTTCTTCATAGGTTGAAAAACAAATAATGCCGTTTTCTAATGTTTTTGCTACTTCTAAAGCATTCCAAACACCTAATCGATTGTCCATATAACAACATTGGACAAAATTATCATCTTCTCTCCAATTTGGTTTAAATGTTAGTTCTGTTGCTCTATCAATGTCTCTATCAAATATATATTCAGTATGTTTATTTCCGTTTTCATCTTCGTAATTGTACAATTCTGTCTCAATATTACCATGAGAATCCTTACCCACTAACTCAATGCCATCGTAAGTCTTTGGACCACCAATTTTAATTAGTTCTTTTCCATATCTTACAGTAAATCCTATAGAGTCTAAATGGGCGAAAATTGCAGTTTTGGGGTTGCCAAATTTTAATATCAAACAATCCTGAATACCATCTTTAATAACAGTTGGTTTCACTTTAAAATCTTGAATATTTAGATTAATATGATTTAAGATATAATCTTTTAAATTAGATTCATTACCTGATGGAGCATGTATTGCACAAAGAGTTTTGAGTAAATCCATTTAATAATTTAAAATATATGATACAAAAACTATCGATTATAAATAGTTAATCATCCCTTAAATTTATTATAAATATTCAAATTAGATTATTCTCCTATTAAATAACTTAAACTAATTTTTAATTATTTATATTTGCGCACTTAAATGGTGGATGTAGCTCAGTTGGTTAGAGCATCGGTTTGTGGTACCGAGGGTCGCGGGTTCGAATCCCGTCTTCCACCCTAATTTTCAGTAAATTATTATGGGTTGGTTTAGTACTTCATCCTCTAAATTCAGTTGGAGTTTATTATCCAATGAAAATTTATTACAGGATTTAGTTAAATTATCTTTTTCAGAGAAAGTGTTAATTTTTAAACACTCAACTAGATGTTCTATAAGCACCATGTCCAAAAATAGATTGGAAAGTGTAGGAGAAAATTCAAAAATTAAAAATTGTTTTTTACTAGATATACTTAATTTCAAAGAAATTTCTTCTAAAATAGAATCTGATTTTAAAGTTATTCACGAGTCTCCACAGTTATTAATAATTCAAAATGGACAATGCATTTATAACGCATCTCATAACGAAATTAGTTGGGATAAAATCCCTTAATTATCTTTGTTCGATTGAAATATATTTTCTTTCTGTTTCCCCTGTGTAAATTTGTCTAGGTCTTCCGATTGGTTGATTATCTTTCATCATCTCCTTCCATTGTGCTATCCATCCTGGCAATCTACCCATTGCAAACATTACAGTAAACATTTCTGTAGGAATACCCAAAGCTCTATAAATAATTCCAGAATAAAAATCTACATTAGGATATAAGCCTCTTGATTGGAAATATTCATCATTTAAGGCAACTTCTTCTAGTTCTTTTGCTATATCTAAAACTGGATCTACAATTCCTAGTTTTTCAAGGACATCATCTGCAGCTTTTTTTATGATTTTTGCTCTTGGATCAAAATTCTTATAAACTCTATGGCCAAATCCCATAAGTCTAAAAGAGTCGTTTTTATCTTTTGCCTTATCTATCCACTTTGACAATCCTCCACCATCATTCATTATTTTTTCTAGCATTCCAATAACAGCTTGATTTGCACCTCCATGTAGAGGTCCCCAAAGTGCAGAAACACCAGATGAAATCGAAGCATATAAATTAGCTTGAGAAGAACCAACTATTCTCACAGTTGAAGCAGAACAATTTTGCTCGTGATCTGCATGAAGAATTAACAACTTATTCAATGCATCCACAATTACAGGATCTGGTTCGTATTCAAAAGCTGGCATGGCAAACATCATCTGCAAGAAATTCTCACAATAATTATACTTATTTTTTGGATACATTAATGGATGACCGACCGCATTTTGATAGGCCCAAGCAGCTAAAGTTGGTAATTTAGCCAACAACCTATAAATCGTTAAATCAACAGCTTCTTTGGATCTATTTTGTTCGTGAGATTCTGGATAAAATGTTGATAACGTGCAGATAGATGCAGAAAGTATTCCCATTGGATGCGCTTTGGTTGGATAAGCATCTAAAAAAGATCTCATGTCTTCGTGAACAAGAGTATGTTTTGTAATATTATCTGTAAATGAACTAAATTCAGCTTTGTTAGGCAAATTACCATAAATCAATAAGTAACAAACCTCTAAAAAGTTTGCTTTTTCAGCAAGTTGTTCTATTGGATATCCTCTATATCTAAGAATCCCTTTTTCACCATCTAAAAATGTAATGCCACTTGTGGTGGAACCTGTGTTTTTAAATCCTGTATCTATTGTTATATAGCCTGTTTGAGATCTTAATTTTGAAATATCAATAGCTTTTTCATTTTCAGAACCTTTTATAACCGGAAGTTCGTATGTTCTCTCGTCAATAGTAAGTTTTACAGTTTCGCTCATAATAGTATATTACAATGAATAAATTATTCAAATATAAGAATTAAAAGAAAAAAACACGTATTTCTACCTCAGTATTTTACGTACAAAAGCAACAGTAAAATAAGACATTAAAAACACTCCAACAAATCCTTCAACTGGAGCAAGTAACTTAAAAAACCCTAGAGGTGAACAATCACCATATCCTACGGTAAAAAATGTAATCGCACTAAAGTATAAGTTACCAAAAAACTGGTCAAAAAAACTTATATCTTCATTTAGGCAAGTTAAAGTATTAATATCAGTATGAAAAACTGTGTAAATTAATGAAAAAATAAAGTTAACAACTACAATACTAAAAAGAACTCTAAATGGATTTGTTGCATAAAGACCAACTTTATCAAAAACCAATCTTTGAAATAAGAAGTTTGGCATAAATAAAATAAGCGCCATAATTCCCTTTTCCTTAGCGAGTTCATACTCACTCATAAGCTCATATCTTTTAAAATATACATAAGCAACATCTTCGTCTAAATATCTTCCAGTATCTCTAAATTCTTCTTTCAATAATCTGAACTGTTCAGCCTTTTCATGTAGATTAGTAGATTTTTGATTAGAAATTAAATCTAGAACATGATTATCATCCCAAGCAATAAAAATATCACCCATATTTCTAACGCCAGATAAATTAAGTTCATATATATTCATTTTAGTTAAACCTGGGTTTAAATCAATAATATTATGAACAATAGACTGAGAAATGTCAATTGTATGGCAATCATCGATTCTCATATCAATATTACAGTTTAGAAAACAATGATTTAAAGAAATTGATTGAGCTGTAAGTTTAAAAAAGTTTAGTTTGCCATTTTTAAATTCTGCTTCTTCAAAATCTATAGAACAGCCTTCTAAATGTGCATCTCTAAAACTTACCGAAGAGGAACCAAAATTAGCTCTTCTAAAAATAACTTTATTCTTTGGTGACAGACTGATTTCTTCAAAATCTATATCTCCATCTCCAAATACGACTCTTCTAAAATCTACTTTTCCAGATCCAAAATCAACCTTAGAGAAACTAATCTCATCTCCGTTGAAAACAGATTTGTCAAATGAAATATTTCCTTTATTAAAAGTTGAAAATGCGAAAGAAACATCTCCGTTACCAAAATGAATATTTTTAAAGGATGTATTTCCATCTCCAAAATAAGTGTTTACAAAACTTAAATTACCATTTTCAAAAGTAGCATTGTCAAAATTTACATTACCATTATTAAATTTTGCATATTGAAAAATATTGTTCCCCTCACTGTAGCTTGTGCTCTTAAAAAGAACAGGGAAATCACCAAATTCTGCTTTAAGAAAACTTAAATTACCTAATCCAAAATGGGTATTTGAAAAGTTAACTTTTTCACCAATGAAATTTGCCAAAGAAAAGTCTATTACTTTCTCTGATTCAAAAATAGAATCAATAGCTGTAAAATTTAAAAGATCTACTTTTTCTTTAGGAGATAAATTATTTTCCTTTCTGTACTGATCTAGAGAGAAGTTTTTAATATAACATTTGGAGATATCTATAGATTCTTTTTTAAGTATTTTGTTGTACACATTCTCCATGTCAACAACACCATATTTTTTAGTATCAATTAGATTATTATTTATATCATAAAACGAAATTTTAGCTGTATTAGCTAAGGTATTCCCTTCCATTAAAACAAAAGATTCCTCTAAAATTTGAACTTTGTAGTTTTGTATGTACCGATAAATTTTCAAATTCTATTTTTTTATTTTGAATATAAGTTATCTTCTTAAGATTAGTTACTAATTAAAAAAAATTTCTGCTGCGGAAATCCATTTATTAGTTCCTCCGGCTAAATAACCTAACTTTCCAAGCTTAATAAAATTTAGTTTGTTAGAATCTAATTTTTGAGGATTTACAAACCAAACAGTAGGGTAGCCACTAACACCAAAAATTCTAGCTAGTTCTCTATTTTGATTGAGAATTTTAGGATCTATTGCTTTTCTTCTAGGAAAATCTAATTCGACTAAAACAACATTTTCCTTTGTCCAAGTTTCAAATTCTGGAAAATTAAATACTTCTTTTTTTAAACGCATACACCATCCACACCAGTCACTTCCAGTAAAAAAAAGCATGATAGGCTTTTTCTCACTTAATGAAATATTTACAGCCTTATTTAAATCTGTATGCCAGTTTAAGGTCGATTGCTGAGAATGAAAATTCTGAAAAAGAAATACAAAAGCAAAAACTATTAATTTTTTCATAAAGTAAATTTAATAGAATTTAAAGTTTTTTAGAACTATTCCATTGAGAATTTAAATAATTGTTGTAATATTTATATTGATTATTTCCAAAAAAAAGTAGTATACCCAGCATTTCATCCACTTGTTTATATCCTTGATAAACCATTAGTCTTATAAGATTTTCATCTAATAAAACATAACTAGGATAAGATAGCTTTCCATCAAGTATAGAATGTGCAAACCAATGGGCTTTACCTCTTGAATTAGGATTAGGCTTTTTATAGGTGGGATCAGAATTGTAAAAATTATGGTTGTTAAAAACAATAGTATCTTTAGTTTCTCCATTAAATTTTACTGAATAGAAATTATTATTAATATAATTTACAATTACTGGGTCGCTAAACGTAGTTGCATCCATTCTCTTACACCATCCACACCAATTAGTATATAAATCAATAAATACTTTCTTTTTAACAGAATCTGTTGATCTTTTCTGTATCATAGCATCCCAAGAAATCCAATTTATATTATTTTGGGAGATTCCAGTTGAAAATGAGCTTATAAATAGTGTAACTAATGTTAGTTTAATATGAAATTTCATTCTGTTAAATTATCTATTAGAAAGTTCGTCATTTTATTATACAAATGAAGTCGTGTATATCCACCATAGATTCCATGATTCTTATCAGGATATGCAAAAAAATCAAATTCTATATTCGATTTCACTAGAGAACTTACCATCTCCATAGAGTTCTGAAAGTGTACATTATCATCAGCAGTACCGTGAATCAACATATAGTTACCTTTTATTTTACTAACATGATTTATAGGAGAATTAATATCGTAATTCTCTCCGTTTTCTTTTGGAGTTCTCATAAATCTTTCTGTATAGATATTGTCATAAAATCTCCAATTGGTTACAGGAGCTACTGCAATTGCAGAATTAAAAACATCAGCGCCTTTAGAAATGCAAAGTGAAGACATATATCCTCCATAACTCCATCCAAAGATTCCAATTTTATCTTTATCTATATAATTTAATTTACCCATATGAATAGCTGCAGAAATTTGATCTTCTGTTTCTAACTTACCAAGTTGTAAATAGGTAGAGTGCTTAAAGTCTTTACCTCTGTAACCAGTTCCTCTGTTGTCTACAGAAATTACAACGAAACCTTGCTTAACTAAATATTGAAACCAGAAGTAATTCATCCAAGACCAAGAGTTATTAACTGTGTTATTTCCAGGTCCACCATATACGAACATAAGTAAAGGGTGTTTTTTAACAGTATCTAGGACTTTTGGCTTCATCATCCATGCATTTAGTTCTAACCCTTCTTGATTTGGAATTTTAAAAAAAGTTTTTTCTACCAAATCATACTCATCCATCCTTTTGCTAAGTTTTTTATTGTCTTCTAAAACCTTTAATACTTTTCCTTTCTTATTATTTAACGTAAAGGTATGGGGACGATTTGCATCTGAGTGGGTATTTATAAAATATTGAAAGTCGGAGCTGAAATCAGCCTCGTTAGTTCCTTTTAAAGTAGATATTTGATTTATTTGATTTGTTTTTAAATTCAAAGAATAAATTTCTTTATCGGTAGGACTTTTCTTTGCTGCTTGAAAGTAAATGGTCTGATCTTTAGAATTATACCCATAAACTTCTGTAACATCCCATTTCCCTGAGGTTAGTTTTCTCTCTTTATTATTAGAATAATTTATTAGGTATATATGGTTAAATCCATCTTTTTCACTAGTCCAAATAAACTCATCTTTATTTATGAAAAAAGTATTATCATGTATGTCAATGTAAGTAGAACTAGTCTCACTATAAACTGTGTTGATATTAACTCCACTATTTGGATTGTTTTGATTATTAAATTTTCCTGAAAGAAGTTCTAAATTGTTTTGAAGCCTATTCATTTTAAATACAATAAGTTCATTGTTTCCCTTAGACCAGATTATTCTTGGAATATAGATGTCAGGATTTTTTCCAATATCAAAATCGAAAGTTTTTAAATTGTCTAAATCAAAAACTTTGACAGCAATTAAAGAATTGTCCTCTCCTGCTTTTGGATATTTGAACTTATACTGAGAAGGATATAAATTATCATACATCTCCATTTCAAACTGTTTTACATCTCTCTCATCAAATTCATAATAAGCTATTTTAGAACCATCAGGAGACCAGAAAAAACCTTTATGAATGCTGAATTCCTCTTCATAAACCCAGTCCGTTGCACCATTTATTAACTTATTAATTTCACCATTATTGGTAATTGGAATTTCTACAGTATCTGAAAAATATTTATAATATATATTGTTGTCTCTAACATATGCAACTTTTCTATTATCTGGTGAAAAACTAGCCAAACGCTGTTTTCCTAAGGTAGAATCTGCAAGAGGTTTTAATATGTTTTTCTCTATATCGTATAGATAGTAATATGATTTTGAAGATCTTCTATATATAGACTCTTTAGAGTTAAATAAAAGCAACCAGTTTTGGTCATTGCTTAATTTATAATCTGAAAACTCAAATTTATTAAAGGAAATATTTGAAAATAATGTAGCTACTTTTTTATTTGACTTATAATCGTATTTAACAATTTCTGTTTTAGATTCATCTTGTTCTATAGATGTATAGTAATTACCGTCTTTAGATGGGTTAATACCTTTAATAGTTTTGGGATAAAAAGTACCAGAAGCCCATATTAATTCATTGCTTAATTGACTTGAAACACTAATAAAAGTTCCAAAAAAAATAAAAAAAAGTAATCTAGTTTTCATAAAATTATTTTAGGTAAAATTAATTGTTTTTCTTTAAATACTTTAAAACTGAATTAATATGGCTTTTCATATTTAAGGATGATCTGTGGATAAATAATATTTCTTTGTTTTTATCGATCAAAAATGTAATTCGCCCTGGTGAAAGACCAAAAAAGTCTTTAGGAAGTTTCAATTCTTTTCTAAGCTTAGAATTCTTATCACTCAATAACTTAAATGGCAAGCTATAATTATTTTTAAATTTTTCATGGCTATTTTTGTTGTCACTACTTAATCCAATAATTTCACAATCAAATGTTTTAAAGTCTTCGTAAAAATCTTTATAATAACATGCTTGTTTAGTACAGCCAGGAGTTTCATCTTTTGGATAAAAGTACAATACCAAGTAGGAGTTGGTAAAATCTCTTTTTAAATAAAATTCATCTCCGTTTTCATCATTTAGTATGAAATCTGGAAAAACATCTCCGATATCTACATTCATTAGCTAAAATTGAGGGCATTCTACAATTCTGTATTTTGAATTGTGTACACGTTTTTCTGGTAAATCAATTGAAAAAGAAATTTCATGGGAGCCCAAAGAAGATGTAGTAAGATTTGAAATATTAAAATCATAAGAGTAACCAAACCTCATTTTGTTTTTTTCAATACCCATAACTACCACTAAAGCATCTTGAGGGGAAAATTTCTCACTATTTGCATCTAAATATCTTGTATGTCTATACCAAAATCCCAAATCTAATATTCCGTCTACAAAATAAGTTCCAAAATTGTATCTTTTTAGGTTAGATTGAAGATCAATTACAAATTCTGGAGAAAAGAATAGTTCTTTGTGAAAAAGCCCATTTTGAAGAACTTTAATTTTATAACCACCATGAAAAGAGGAACGAATAGGAATCTTATTTAGAGAATTGTTGTTTGTAATATTGTAGAAAAATGTTTCGTTAGGTCTGTTTAAATGATCAAAAGAAGCTCCTAAAAATAGATTTTTACTAAATAGTATAAGTCCTGATGTAAAATCTACATTCAATCCATTATTTCCTAAAGGCTGCCGTGTTGGATTAACCACACCCTGAGATGGATCTATCTGGTCTCCCCAAATAACATTACCCCAATCTAAACTCTTTTGTACAAAAGAAGCTTTTAAACCAAAATTGATAGTCCATTTTCTATCTAATATGGCTTGATAGGAGTACATGGTTGAAAAAGCAGTAGTGTTTAGGGATCCATTTCCTGTTTTATCATGTAAAAGCTGGAATCCTACTCCACCATGTAGTTTATCTGCGAATTGATCGTATTCAATGTTATAAGTTACAAATGCATTATTTATTTCTGGCCATTGATTTCTATAAGTAGTGTGAAATCTGGGACTAAGATCTCTTCCTGCAAGTGCAGGGTTTAATTGTAGAGCATTGGAAAAAAACTGAGTAAATAATGGGTCTTGGCATTGTATATTTACCACGAAAAAAATGAATATTATTGAATATTTTTTTTTAAACAACTTTATTAAATAATTACCTAACTAATGCAACTGAACCGCTTTTTATTAAATTTTGATCAATGCCGAATTCTCTTGTTTTAATTTTGTAAACATAGGTTCCTGTAGGTAATTTTTTTCCATTAAAGGTTCCATCCCATCCATCATTTAAATCAAAAGACTTATAAACCATTTGTCCCCAACGGTTGAAGATTTCTATTTGAAAATCCTCAATTTTTTGACCAGAAATGTTAAAGAAATCATTTACCCCATCACCATCAGGACTAAATGCATTAGGGGAATATAATGAATAAGGTTTTTCAACAACAACACCATTTGAAACACTTTCAATTGGATTGTTTTGATTTCTTAAAGCCACGACTCTGTATATATTTAAGTTTTCATCGTAATTTAAATCACTGCTAGGCTGTGCATTACAAATATATATACTACTTAATATTGAAAATAGTAGTATAAAACTATGGGAATTAATAAAATTAAAAAGGAAAGAATTCATATTTTTTACAAAACTAATTATAATTATTCATTAATAATGATTTCATTTTCTGTATTATCAAGTGTCTTGAACAATTCCCAGTTTCCAGAAGAATTTAATTTTTGAATTTCGTATTTATTTGGATTGTCAATCCACCCGTTATAAAAATTCCAATTTAACTTGGTTCTAAAATTATCTAGTCTGTCAAATTCCAATAATATTGAGTTCCCAAGATTGGAGTTTATCGAATTTGTATTGCATATATTTCTATTTACCACAAGATAATCATACTGATTATTAACAACATCTACAAACTCATCTAAGTAACTTCTTATAGAACTATCTAGTGTTGTGATTAGTTCAAAATCATTGCCGTTTTCTGAGCGGTAAATTAAATGATTAATCAAAGGATTTAAAGTCAATCCTTCGGACAACCATTCCGTATAAATATTCTCGTTATTTACAACAGTTGATCTAATCACTTCTGCATTAGAAAGTCTAGTTGTGTCATAAACTGGAAGTGAGTCTTGCAATATAAGTTCTGAGACACAATTTAACTGGTTAGTTGCTATGACTTTAACTTTATAAAAGCCAGTATCTAATATAAAATAAGGCTCGTTAAAATTTTGATAATACAGACTATCGTTAATATACCAAGCAAAATCTTCGTTTGGTAAATTATTAGATAAATTATCTACCATAAACTGGTCTCCTACACAAAGTAGATTTTGGCTTAATGAAATATTTATATCTGGTTTTGGATGAATTGCAAATGAAATAGTGTCTGTGCTTGGGCAGTTGCCATCAATTGTATAATAAATATCATATAATCCAACTCCCAAAGTGTCAGAAATAAACCAACCGGATAAAGAGTCTGAATAGGGTAGCCCAGTCCAATAACCAATACTCGAACTAGCTGAAAATTGAATTGAATCTAATCCCTCACAAAAACCAGTAGAAGAAGTTATATCAGCTTGAACAAAATCAAATATTTCAAGACTTAAAGTGTCTCTGTCTTCACAAGTTCCTATCATAGTATAAATAAAGTCGTAAATACCATTGCCGAGAATACTTATATCTATAAGTCCTGACGAAGAATTTATAGATGGACCATTCCAAAATCCACCAGATTGTGAAGTGTTCAACGTAATAGCATCTAAATTGTCACAAATAATACCTGGATTTAAAATAGTAGCGTCATTGTTTGGAATAATTTGAATTTGATAACTTCCAGTATCACTACAATTGTTACTATTTACAGTAATATACTGGAATGAATAAAAACTTGGTGATAGATTATTGCTAATTAATCCAGAAAGAGAATCAACACTTTGTCCTATCCAAAATCCACCAGAATTTAAAACATTAGGGGATAATATTGAAGAGTTTTCGCAGTAATTGGTGTCATTGGTTAAAACTGTAGCATCTAATGGTAAATCAACCAATACAGTTATACTATCCATACTTGTACAAATACTATCATGATTTAAATATACTTCAGAAGAGTCAGTAACCAATAATGGGTTAAAAGTTCCTAAGGATACATCTATTATTCCTAAACCTGACCAAGATAATTCATTGTAAACACTAGTGTTTAAAGAGTTAAAATTTACTATTCCTTGATTAGAACAAATAACTCCAGGATCTACTATTGAAACATCAGGTATAAAATGTCCAATTATATTTATAACAGAGGTGTCAAAACATGTATTATTACTATTTCCAGCAATATATTGCAATGGATTTGAGCCAACTAAGTTGGCAGAAATTATTGGAGAAATACTATTTTGTATTAAAGAACCATAAGTCCATTGGTGATAACTACTATTTAAAGAGTTATTAGTTATTGTAAAGGATGAATTTAAACACAAATTGGTATCTGAAACTAGAAAGTCTATTATTGGATTAACATCAATTTTTATTGTATCTAAATAATTTAAAGTTTGTTGACAACCAGCAGAGTCTTCACCAACTAAGGAAATAATATATGTCCCAGGACTTGAATAAGTATGACTAGGAGCATTTAAAGTAGATATTGTACTATCTCCAAAATCATATAGATAATTGTTAGTGTTGAATGAACTATCAGAAATTGAAATTATCAGACTATCACATCCTAAAACTTGATTTACATTAAAATCTAATACTGGTCCAGATTGTACAATTATTTCTAAACTAGAGGTATCGAAACAAGTACTTTTAGAATTTCCAGATATATAAACTAAAGAATTTATTCCAACTTGTCCTAAAATATTTTCAGGTGATTCTGTATTAAAAGAACTTGATACATATAGCCATTGGTGGGTATTGGCTAATATGGAGTTATTAGTAATTGAAAAAGATTCACCAATACATAAATTGGTGTCAGAGACCTGAAAATTTACAATTGGAGAAATATCTACAGTGATTATATCTAAAGAGGATAATGCTAATTGACATCCAGCAGAATCTTCACCAACTAAAGATATTTGATAAGATCCTGGATTAGAATATGTATAAATTGGGTTTTGTAAATTAGAGGTTGCACCATCACCAAAATTATACAAATAATTTGTAGTATTTATAGAATTATTAGTAATTGAAATTGTTAAGGAATCACAACCAAAAAAATGATCAATATTGAAATCTAAAACAGGTCCAGGAATATAAACTAAGTTGCTAATCTCTAAGGTATCTGCACATCCAAAATTATCTGATGAAATTAAGGAGATATCATAATATCCACCAACGAGATATGTATGGGCTGGATTTTGAATATCAGAATTTAAATTATCTCCAAAATCCCAATAATAATTTGATGCACCTGAGCTTAAATTGGTAAATGAAGTTACCACAGGGGGACAAGTTCCGTTACTTGAATAAGAAAAATCTGCAACAACTTTCTTTACCTCGATATAGTTATACAATATTGTGGTATCATTACAACCTTGGCTATCAGATGCAATTAATTTCACATCATATAACCCAGGGATTTGATAAGTATGGGAAGGTAAAGAGTCAAAAGATAAATTTCCATCTCCAAAATCCCATTGATAAGAATCTACAACTTCACTAATTGGAGTAAAAGTGATGTTTGTACCAGCACAAAAAAGAGTGTCACTTGCTATGAATTTTGCATTAAATTCGTTAACAATTAGTTTTCTTATAGAATCTAAGCAGCCATTACTGTCTGTTATTTTTAACTGAATACTATCGGTTGGGAAATTAATAAATTGTAGAGTAGGATTTTGTGAATTAATTGAAAAACCATTATTAAAATCCCAATCCCATGAAATAGGATTAATTGAAGAATCTTGAAAAATTATATCAATTGGGACACAATTATTTAATAGGGTGTAATTAAACTCAGCTATTGCTTCGTTAACTAAAATTGTATCAGTAGTACTAGTACTTTCACATCCTTTATCCTCAATTGTTAATATAATCTGTTGGTTTCCAGAATAATTCATCAATATCCATGTATCTGTTTCGTATATATATCCATGTCTTCCAGACCAAATATAATTACTGTATGTGGTATTATTTACTTCAAAATAAATACTATCTGACTTACAAATGGGATTTGGAGATTTGGGAGTAAAAGAAGCATCAGGTTCATAAATTAAAACTGAATCTAATTGAACTTCTCTAACACATCCAAAATTATCTAAAAGTAAAGTAGGAGTAAACCAACCTGATTGTTGGTATTCATATGAAATTGCAGTATCTGGTCCTAAAAAGGAACTATCCTTCATATTCCATGTATGAATAGGATCGTCTTTGACACAACACTGCATTGCTATAATTTCACGAAAACAAGCAAATGTATCTTGCTCAATTAATGCTAAAGGGTGGTATAAAAATATATTTTGTTGTGATTCAGAAGTACATCCATATTGATCGGATATTTTCAAATTCAATAAACTAACAGAGTCATTTAATTGAAGAGTTAAACTATCTAAAGAATTACTCGATATTACATTAGAGTCAAGACTCCATTCCCATGTGGTTGCAGCGGACGAATTGTTGCTAAAAGTGTAGGTGTTATAATTACAAAATTCATTTTTGTTCAATATAAAACTTGGATCTAAATCATATTGATCAATGAAATTATTAATAATTAAAGTATCTGTAGTTCCATTTTGGTATTGACCAACATGTAAAATATTGAAAACTCCATTAGTATCATAAAAATGAGATGGATTTTTTTCTGTAGAACTTTGACCATCCCCAAAATCCCATTCCCAAGAAGATGCAGTTGTAAATGGAGAATTCATATTCACACTTCTAAAACCACAGGTTTGGTTAATTGGGTTCTGTATTGGCATTTGACAAATTACTGGATTTGGATAATTGCAATCAAATACTGCAGTGTAATACTCAAAATTACTACAGCCAATATCAGAAATTGATTCATAGGTTATTACATAAGACTGTGACGTATCATAGTTATGAGTGACATTCAGAGTATTATAAATTGTACCATCACCCATATTCCATTGGTGTTGTATAGCTCCAGTAGAATTATTTGAAATATTGATACTTCCATTATTACAATTTGAATTTATAGTTGCATCTATAGTTAAATTGTCAATTTGTAAAAATGCAAAATTATTCAAATCGTATTTGCAACCATTTGGAGCATCTGTAAATAATGAAATATTATAGGTTCCGGATTTAGTATATGTATGAGACACATTGGACCCAGTATCTAAATCACCATCTCCAAAATCCCAGTTCCAGAAATTAACACCAATATTGTAAACATCTGTATTAAATATAAAAGGAGAACATGCAATAATTGTATCAATTGTAATAACATCTATTTCTTCTTTTGTAACTAATATTAAGTCATCTTTAACCAATGTATCAATACAACTATTAGTGTCATTTGCGAAAAAAGAAACCGAATAATTTCCTTCAAAATCATATGTATGCTCAGGATTTTCATCTGTTGAATAGTTACCATCTCCAAAATCCCAGAAATAAGTGTCTGCATTGGAATTGCTAGTAAAATCAACTTTTAAAGACGCGCAACCTTCAACTATAGAAGGTTCAAAATCAATATCTCCACCGCCAACTATAACAGTATCCAAATAAATTGAGAGTTGACAATTGTTGCTATCAGTTATAGTTAGTGTAGGATAAAAAGTTCCTTTATTATAGTATGTATGGGTTATACTGTTTGAGTTAGAGCCAGAAAGTCCATCACCAAAATCAATATAAATAGTGTTTGAAACAGAAGAATTCACATCAAATTGAACATCTAAAGGTGGACATCCAGAAGTATTAGACATGCTAAAAGTTCCATTAGGTGGACTAGTTATATTGATAGAATTTGGGAATAACACATCTTGTACACATCCATTTATACTTTCAACAGTAGCAATAGGATAATAAACACCAGTATTTATATATTGGTTGTCAGCAGATTCATTTCCAGAAATTATATTTCCATCATCAAAATTCCAAATTATATTTTGAATATTGTTCGAAGGTGAAATAGTAAAATTAACATCTAAGGGAGGACATCCAGATTGAATATTTGAAGAAAAAGAGTAAATTTCTTTTGGATTAATAGTTATAGTATTTAAAATAATAGAATCTACACATCCGTTTATAGTTGTAGCAACAACTCTAGGGGCATATATTCCGGTGGAATTATAGGAATATTGAATATTAGAGTTTGACGATGTTAAATCTGTACCATCTCCAAAAAACCATTGCCAATTTGAAATAACAGAGTTAGAAGTACTCCCTGAGAAAGTGAAATTATAAGCACTATCGCAAACTAAATTCGAATCAACAACTGCATTTAGGATTGGTGAAGGTTCAATTACTAATGGACCTATAGTTGTGTCATCAGAACAACCAAAACTATTAGAGACCACCAAAGTAACAGGGAAATTACCAGACGAAGGATAACTATAAGTTGTGTTAACTGAATTTGTAGTATCTCCGTTACCAAAGTCCCAAATATTTGAAGTGGCACCTATGCTTGTATTTGTAAAATCAATGGAATTATTAGTTTCACAACTACTTAAAATGTTATAACTTAAACTAGCTGTAGGTTTGTCTAAAACATGGATATAGTCTGTTGAAATAATCGAATCCGAACCAGTGGCTCCAACAGAAACTAATTTAATCGTGTAAAAACCTGGAGTTATGAAAGTAGCAGATGGATTATTTAAAATAGAGGTTGTTCCATTATTAAAGTCCCAGAAATAAGAAATACTATTTGATGAAGTATTAATAAAGTTAACAACTAATGGTGAGCACCCAACAACAACATTAGAGTTGAAAGAGGCATTAACTTGTGAAAAAAAGCCATTAAATTTGAAAAAATAAATAAATAAAATTAATTGCCAATATCTCATAATTATTAAAGCTGTATTGCAAGTTTATAAAAATTATAATATTCATTTAAAAAATATCTTTCAAATTAGATATATATATTAAAAATTCTAAATTAGAACAATTATGAAAGAAAAACAGCCAAGTTTAATAATAGCACTTATTCCTATAATTTTATTAATAACGCTTCTTTCAATTAATGTTTCCTTGTTTGGAGATAATACAATTTCAGGTTCTAATCAATTAACATTACTTATCTCTGCTGCTTGTGCAGCTTTATTGGGTTTGTCTTATAATATAAAATATAAAGATATGTTGAAGGGTGCTGTAGATAGCATATCCTCTGCTATGGGTGCATTAATAATATTATTACTTATTGGTTCTCTAGCTGGAACCTGGATGATGAGTGGAATTGTTCCTTCCATGATTTACTTTGGTCTTAAACTACTAAGTCCAACTATTTTTTTAGTTGCTGCCTGTATTATATGTTCTATTGTTTCGTTGGCTACTGGAAGTAGTTGGTCAACTATTGCTACTATTGGAATTGCAATGTTAGGAATTGGAAATGCTCTTGGAATACCAGAGGGTTTGACGGGTGGAGCTATTATATCTGGATCGTATTTTGGTGATAAAATGTCACCATTATCAGACACAACTAATTTAGCACCTGCAATGGCTGGTACTGATTTAATAAGCCATATTAAATATATGATGTTAACTACTATACCTTCCATTACAATAACCCTTATTATATTTTTAATTATTGGTTTAAATTTAGATACACAAGTTGGTCAACTTAATCAAATAGAGTCACTTCAAAAAGCACTTTTTTCAAGTTTCAATATTAGTTTATGGACTTTTATTGTACCAGCAGCTGTAATATTTATGATAATAAAAAAAGTACCCGCTATCCCTGCATTGTTGTTTGGTTCTACAGCAGGTGGGATTTATGGAGCTATTTTTCAACCTGATATCATCCACGAAATTTCAGGGAACTTATCTAATTCAGGCTTTCAATACCTAAAGAATTCTTATATAGCAATTATTAATTCTATGACAATTGATGTAAACATTCAAACCAGCAATATCGCTGTTAATGATTTGATTTCCACTTCTGGTATGTCAGGTATGCTCAATACAATATGGCTTATTATTTGTGCAATGAGCTTTGGAGGAATAATGGAAAAAACAGGTTTTTTAAATAAAATAACTAGTTCTCTTTTAGAATTTGTGAGCTCTCAAAAATCTCTTTTTCTCACTACTACAGGAACCTGCATGTTTTTAAATGTTACGGCTTCAGACCAATATTTAGCAATCGTAGTTCCAGGAAGAATGTTTGCTAGTTCGTTTAAAAAGTATGGTTTAGACCCTAAGAATTTAAGTAGAACACTTGAAGATACTGCTACGGTTACTTCGCCACTAGTTCCTTGGAACACTTGTGGTGCTACTCATGCTGGTGTTCTGGGGATATCTACATTTATTTACTTACCCTATTGTTTTTTCAATTTAATTAGTCCAGTTATGACACTAATTTTTGCTTATGGGAATATTAAAATAGCCAAACTAAGTACTGATAAAGTTGCTAATTAGTTGGTGAAAATGGTGAACTCCCATTTCCATTTTTGGTGAAAATCTTCCGCTCTTATAATATCTAGACTTAACTCCTTTTTGTACATTCTCAACAATTTCTTCATCTTGTTTTTCTACCTTGTCTAAAATAGATCCAGCTCCAGAATCTCTTTTACTCTCATCCCAAACATAGGTTCTGAATTCTACTTTAGTTAGATTAGGTTTTAAAGGTTTTACTATATTAACAGAAAGTCCCCAAGGGTAAAAATTAAACATCATATTTGGAAATATCCAGAAATAATAAGCTGCTATATTTTTCCCAAAATCTACTGAATTTTCTGGAAGATCAAAAGATGTTTCATCAGAACCACTTTCTGCTAACTGAAGATTTGAGTAAGAGAAAATCTCAGTTTTATAATCTTCATAATTAATAACCTTATTAAGTTCTTTATGTACAAATGGAATATGAAAACCTTCTAAATAATTATCACAATATAATGCCCAATTGGCATTCACAAAATAGTCTTTAGAACTTTCAGAATCAAATTGAAATTTTTCAATTGGCATCCAACCAATTCTTTTTTCCATATCCTGGATTAAAGAATTAAAATTGATTTTTGGATTAAGGGAGCAAAATAAAAACTGTCTCCATTTATTTAATGGAATTTCAGAAAGGTTGTCTAGTTTGGAGGGGAAGTTTTGTGCTTCTTTAAATTCAGGCATAAAAGTAAGTTCTCCATTACAATTAAATCTTCTACCATGGTATTTGCAAGTAATTTCTTTAGCCTTACAAGGCTTGTCTATTAAAATATTTCCTCTGTGAGTACAGACATTTGAATGACATTTAAAACTTTGATTGTTGTTGTTAACTATTAGCAGTGGTTCAGAAATAAACTTGTCTAAAAAGACAAAAGGTTTTTTGAAATTAGCTTGAGATAGATATGAATCATCAGCAACAAGTTGCCATGATTTAGCAAAAATATTTTCTTTTGATTTTTCAAACTCTTCATTGGAGCTGTAAAAATCTCCGCTTAATGCATTGGCATACTTTATATTTTCATCGATTGCATCCATTATAAACAAGATTTAATTTTATTATTAATTTAATGATAAATTATTTAAACTAAAATTTAAATTTTTAAATAGGTTAATAAGTTGTCAAATAATTGTTTTAATATTAGCTAAAAAAAATATAATTTTAAAATTAAAAATTAACCTCCTTATTTTATGAAAAAACTTATACTAATTTTAAATATAACATTAATTAATTACTGCGCTTCTGGACAGTATTTAGACAAAGATTTTAACGATTTAAGTTTAAACTCTGGTGGTTGGACTACCCAAATAATTATTGATACTACCAATTGGTTTGTATCTTCTTTTGGAGGCGACGACTTTGTAAAAGCCTCTAATTATAGTAATAGTCAAAATGTTCCTTCAAATATGTGGTTAATTTCACCAGGAATTGATCTTTCTTCAGCTTCTCAACCAATGTTAAATTTCGAAACTATAATGAAGTATCAAGGTGCAGCCTTAGTATTACATGTTTCAACAGATTATGATGGAACAAGTAATCCTACTCAGCAAGGTACTTGGACAGACATTACAGCTTTAGCCACTTGGGATATTGATAATACTGGATGGGGACCTTGGATCCCATCTGGTGATGTAGATTTAAGTAGTTATATTTCTAGCACAACTTACATAGCTTATGAATATTTAGGTTCTGCAAACTCTGGTAGTACATGGGAAATTGATAATATTAAAATTACTGAAGGTTCAGCACCACCACCACCACCTGGGATTGACACTGTATCTATTTACGACATTCAGTTTAACAACAATTCTAACGGAGCATCCAACTACGAAGGATCTCAAGTGTACACAGGTGGAATTGTAACTGCTGTTAGAGACGATAGTTCATTTTACTTAACTAGCGGTTCTGGAGCTTGGAGCGGTGTATATGTTTATTCTAACGATTATTTACTGTACGAGGGAGATTCTGTTGTTTTAGATGCTGAAGTAGATGAGTATTATGAATTAACAGAACTTAAAAATGTAGCTAACCTTCAGGTAATAAGTTCAGGAAATATTTTTTCTCCAAGTTACTGTAACACTGCAGCTGCAGATTCAGAAGAATTTGAAGGTTGTTTCGTAGAAGTTTCTAATGCAATATGCAACAATGATAATGCAGGCTTTGGTGAATGGATAGTAAATGACGGATCTGGAGATTTAATAATTGATGATTTATTTTATGCATTCACTCCGATATTGAATCAAAGCTATACTATTAGTGGTGTAATAACTTTTAGCTATGGAGCGTTTAAACTACTTCCAAGAAATGGATCTGATGTTGCGGGTTTTATTTCGGTAAATGAAACTACTGAAAATGTCTTCTACATGTATCCTAACCCTCTTAATCAAAGTAATTTAAATATCACTCTTCAAAATAATAGCAATGTAAGCCTATTTAATTTGTCTGGTCAATTAATAAAAACTTTTCAATTAAAATCTGGCAATAACATCTTGAATTTAGACTTTTTAAACAAAGGATTATATATGATTAAATGTAATTCAAAGACTTTCACGATAGCTAAAATTTAAGATTGAAAAAATTTCTTTTTGTCTTTATAACATTTATTTTAAATTCTGCTTTTGTAAGTCAAAATTCTATTTTAAAAGGCAAGGTAATTGATTTAAATGATGGAGAACCCTTAATAGGAGCTACTGTAAGAATTAATCATAAAAATATTGGAACCACAACAAACTATGATGGATATTTTGAACTTAGAAACTTAAATACTGGAAATTTCATCCTAACAGTATCTTATATAGGTTATTTAGAAAAAAAAATTAATATTATTGTAAGTGAAGGTGTAGAATTATTACCAGAAATAAATCTTTTATCTAAAAATACTAGTTTAAAAGAATTAGAAGTAATAGCCGATATAGTTAAAGAAAGAGTAACTCCGGTTGCAGCGACTACCATTTCTGCAAAATACATCCAAGAAAACCTAGGAAATCAGGAATTTCCTGAAATACTTAGAAATACACCATCTGTATATGTAACCAAAGAGGGGGGAGGGTTTGGTGACTCAAGAATTAATGTAAGAGGGTTTGAGCAAAATAATATTGCCGTAATGGTAAATGGAGTTCCAGTAAACGATATGGAGTCAGGCTGGGTTTATTGGTCAAATTGGTCAGGACTAGCAGATGTTACCAATAAAATGCAAATACAGAGGGGTTTGGGAGCATCTAAACTTGCAATTCCTGCAGTGGGAGGAACCATTAATATACTTACCAATGCGGCTGAATTTAAAAAAGGTGGTAATGTGAGTTCTTCCATTGGTAATGATGGCTACACAAAATATGTGGCTTCTTTGTCTTCAGGTCTTAGTGAAAAAGGATTTGCTGCCACTATGCAACTTACTTATAATAAAGGGAATGGATATATTCAAGGAACTGACTTTAAAGCTTATTCATATTTTCTTTCCTCTACTTACAATATAAATAAGAAACATAGAGTTTCTGCGACAATAATTGGAGCGCCCCAAGTTCACAATGGAAGAAGTATTCATAATTATTACGATTCTGTGAGTCTAGCAACCTTTAGATGTCCTGAAAATGACTCATTAGATGACTTATCTAAAGGGATAAAATTCAATCCAGGTTGGGGGATGTTAAACGGTGAAGTTTTTTCATGGAAAAAGAACTTTTACCATAAACCAAAAGCTTTTATTAATCATTATTGGAATTTTTCAGAGTATACAAAATTAAAGACTGCAGCATATTTTTCTTTAGGAAATGGGGGTGGAACATCTGCTAGAGGAAGGGGATTACAAAATGATAATATTGAAGGTTTTAGTGGATACGATTCATTTCAAGGTTTTGGAGTTGGCATTCATGACTCTTCCGGACAAGTAATGTTTGATAGTATTATTGCCTATAATAATGGAGAATATGTAGCTGCTTTTGGCGGATATGATGAACAAGCAGATACTGTAAGAGATTATCCTGGTGGAAACTCCTTATTGGGAGATGGTTGGATTAGAACTGCATCAATGAATAGACACATTTGGTATGGAATTATTTCCACATTTGAGCATAATTTTAATGAAAACTTAAGCTTTGTTGCAGGTGTTGATGCTAGATATTATATTGGACAACATTACAGGAAAGTGGAAAATCTACTTGGAAATAATACTTATCTATCTTCAAAAGATATCAATAATCCAGAAAATTTCATTAATTATGAAACAGGCTCATCGTTTGGTTCTTTTTCTGAGAACTCTCACCGAGCTTATTGGTCGAATCAAGATAATAACACTCTTCAATACCACAACGATGGAATTGTTAAATGGCTAGGTGGATTTACTCAAATAGAATATTCTTCGGAGAAATTTTCTGTTTTTTCTTCACTTTCTTTGTCTAATCAAGGTTTTAAAAGAGTAGATCATTTTAATTATTTAGACGATGATACTTTACAGACTACCAACTGGCAAATATTTAATGGAGGAACCCTAAAGGCGGGTTTAAATTACAATCTTTCTAAAAATAGTAGATTATTTGTCAACGCTGGTTATTTTTCAAAACAACCTATTTTTAACACTATTTTTTTAAGGTATAGAAACATAATAAACGAAACTGCAAAAAACCAAACTGTAGAAGCATACGAGATTGGATATAGTTTTTTCGAAGGAGATTTTGATTTGGATATAAACGCTTATTATACAGAATGGGCCAATAGACAATTTACTAGAAATATGTTTTTAGACAATCAAGATGTTCTATACGTTTTTGACAATATTTCTCAAACTCACCAAGGAGTTGAAATGGAATTTAATTTAAAACTTTCAATGAAATATTCACTTACGGGGATGGTTTCTATTGGGGATTGGATATATACTTCCAATTTTAATGCAACAGGAACTGTTTTAGATTTATACGGAAATCCAACAGAAGACGTTCAGGACTCTGTTTTAATCCTATATGGAAATGGATTAAAAGTGGGAGATGCAGCACAACATACTTATAGTCTTACCTTTAAATATAAACCTGTAAGAGGATTGTCAATTAATGCAACCTATTATGTAGCAGATCAATTGTATGCACCATATAATATATTTGAAGATCAATTTTATCAAGAAGGTGGTCAAGTAACCAAACTACCTATTTATGGTATTGCTAGACTTGGTGTTTTTTACAGAAAGAAAATTGATGATAAAACTCTTTCTTTAAGGTTAAATATTAATAATTTATTAAATACATTATATATTGCAGAACTGAATACCAATACCCTAAATTCCGATGGAGAATTATATACTCCTGATCAAAAAGAATTTTACACAAAAAATAAAGGATACTATGGGTTTGGAAGAACCTGGAATTTTGGTATTAAACTTAGCTTTTAGAACTAATTTTTTAGAACAGCATCTAAACTATTTCTGATTATTTCTATTCTAAATTAGAATTATAAATTTATTTATAAAGAACTTTTTTAAAATTGCGAAAAGTCGTATAGATTATCCGACTCTAAATTTTATGTATTATTACAATTAATTTCCTCTACGTTAAAATTAAGAATAAAAAAAAAGCTCTCCTAAGAGAGCTTTGAATTTAAGAAATGATTATTATCTAATTCTTCTTTCTGCGTTTTTCACACCTGCAGCATAACCACACTTGTAACCTTCACATTCTCCTCTTGAAATACAGTTAGGTACATCAGATGAAGAAATTTTTTCTCCAGTAGCTTTTGAAAAAGCTTTCATGTAACCTTCTTTCCAACCTTTACAATAATCAGCATCAGGTTTATTTGAACTAATTTCTTTATTTGATTCAGTAGGTTTCTTTTCGTCGAAATTATTAACCTCACCTTTTTCAGAATTAGTTTTATTATTGATTTTGTTTTCATCATAGTTTTCACCTTTTTCAAAATTTCTAGAATTTACTTTACTTGGCTTTTGCTTTTCAGTAACAGCTTCTGGCTTTGAAGATGCTCCTTTAGATGATTGAGCAGCTCTAGAATTTACTTTACTTGGCTTTTGCTTTTCAGTAACAGCTTCTGGCTTTGAAGAAGCTCCTTTAGATGATTGAGCAGCTCTAGAATTTACTTTACTTGGCTTTTGCTTTTCAGTAACAGCTTCTGGCTTTGAAGAAGCTCCTTTAGATGATTGAGCAGCTCTAGAATTTACTTTACTTGGCT
>Ga0206677_10000202_pt1 | contig 54598 bp, 38 predicted proteins | sample M130m12015metaG_FD_155475 | JGI IMG/M metagenome (GOLD analysis project Ga0206677, IMG submission 155475) | Ammonia-oxidizing marine archaeal communities from Monterey Bay, California, United States - M1 30m 12015 | ecosystem: Environmental > Aquatic > Marine > Intertidal zone | place: USA... | reverse complement strand
TAGACTCATCTACGGAAGAGTATCATCCCCGGTGGGGTGCCCGGACTTCAAACCCGGTGAGGTCTGTAAAACAGGCCTGGTGGGTTCGACTCCTGCCTCTTCCGCCACCAACCTGCTCAACCACATTCAGTAGATATCAAAATTCAAATTTTAACACTGTTTTTAGCGAGTTTTCTTGTTCAAAGCGCCCCGCTAAGGCCTCCTAGACGCCATTCCTGAGCAATCTAAGCCTACTGCTCATCAGTCTGCACTGAGTGGCATTCTTGGAATTCAGAAAAGGAGATACAGCATCACCTCGCGGGGGGGGGTGAGGGGGTGTTATACCGAATAGACAAGCCTATTAATATAGCTTGTGATGAATTTTCCAAAAGAAGCTAATATTGGGAAAATTGCTGAAGAAGGAATTCGATCAAGTGAAAGAAAATATAAAAGCTCTTACTAAGCGCGACTACCTGAGTGCTTTTAAAATCGCACTATTAATAGCATCTGTATTTTTCGTGTGGATGAACGACAGATCATTAAAAGCAGGATTAATTGATTTCGATAAGGTAGCTCTACCCTTCTTCTATCTTACATTGCCGAATTTACTTTTAGTGAAGCAGCTAGGTTGGAGTACTTTGATGCTTCTCAGCCGGCAATTTACCACAATTGGAATTGTCGTAAGCGTGTTAAATCTTGTTTCACTCTTAGGTAGTATGAGCGATCCAAGTGAAGTTCAGAGCGCCTTAAAATTCACCTATGCACCGCTCGCATTTGGAATACTGCTGTCGTATATAACCCTAATTTATTCACCTAGCAGTATTAAGAATTTAAAGCTAACACCGCGCCTTGCGCTATTTTTAATTAGTGCTTCAGTTGTTTCGTTGTTTGCAAGTTGGCAGTCAATTGACGGTGCAACAATCGGATATATAATAGATTTTCCGGCTTTACAAATCACGATACTAGTTCTTGCAAATGCGTATTTTTACTCAGGATATAACGATTTAACATTAACCGAACGAGTCAATAGAGGCTCAATATTTGTTTGTATCGTTGCGGCTGTTTTAGGTATAGCTTATTACACATTTTTAATAAGCGCAGGTGATCCAAGAGCGATAGGTCCGATCGTCGCCTTTATTCTTTTAGCAATACTATATGGGTCAATGAGCTGTTTTATTTCAACTACTTTAGGCGGAAAGAGTAATGTGAGTATAAAAGAGGCCGCCTACATGGACTGGCACTTGATCGAAAGTTACGTTTTCTTGACGCTCATCATGTTCCCACCACTATCGCTACTATCGTCGATTTAATATATAAATTTAGTAGATAAGTTCATGGAAACACGACAGTACATCGTCACCTCGCGGCAGGATAAGAGCGTTAAGACCGGATAGATAAACTTATTAGCCAAGTGTGAATGGTGAGCAGGCAATCTAGATGAGAATTATTCTCATTTGAATATTGTTTAATCCAATTGAAATCACAGCAGATGCCCGCCATTCGAGGACTTGCAAGCGAGCAATCACTGATTTAATTCGGCTGAAGTTAGACTTTTAAATACGCCATTGAGCCAATGTCATGGGAAGCTCTTGATGACATCTCAGGAGGAAAGTGGAAATCTTGGGTGCTAAACGCTCTAACTACTAAAAGAGAAGACATCGGGCGCGCAACCTATCTCAGGACGAAACTATTCGTTGATGCAAACCGCGGCCGGAATGATTCATATTAATCCGACAATTGCTTAATCGTAAGAGGAAGCGCTCATGATCCAAGAAATCATAATATTGATTGTTCAGATAGTCGCAGCTTTCGGTGTTGTCGTGTCTGTGTTTTATCTAGGCGTTCAAGTAAAACAGCAGAATGCGATTACCAAAGCACAATTTGGGTTTAGCCTAACTCAAAGGCTTTATGACAGATTTTTTCAAACAGCTACAAACCCCCAATTTTGCGAATTACTATCATTAGATTGGGCAGAAACTGATTTTAGCAATCAGCAGAGATGGCAGGTTGGCTTTTATATCAACACGCTCCTAGTTGATATATTCGATACTTACGATAAAACAGAGGCGGGATTCGTTGACCCGAATCAACTTACAATGCGGCTGAATCTTCTTCGTACCGGCGTGATGAAGCTGCCTCAAGGAAAGATGCTTTGGAATCTTTGGAAACCCACTCGATCGAAAGAATTTATTGCTTGGTTTGAGCATCAAATATATGACAACGATGACCTAAGCGGCTTTGATTTAAGGGAGTCGGACGGCAGTAATAGCGTTTTCAGATAATTGAAATCTGAGCCTTGTCAGCTTCATGCGTTGTCAGTAGCTAGCTTAAGACGGGCAAGAATGCGTTCTGAGGCGCAGCAGCAGCCACAGGAGCGTCATTTTGATTTATCATATCTCGGTAGATTTGAATGCCGGCGTTCTGCGCAAATGTATTTGGGGGAACATAGAAGGTGAAGATTATTGATAGGATAATTAGCCGTTTCATTGGGTAGCCCTTTTTAGTTTATAGCCACGCTAAAAGGTTGGGACGAATACACTAAGTCGCCATTTGCTAATCGATAAGCAAGATAAAGAGAAACATTAATCGGGGCATCAAAGCTCGTCTGAATAAATTCGAACTGCCTGCTTTCTTTAAAAGTAGTTTGAGGCACGAAAGCCGCAAGCTGTGAAGCATCGCCTGTATAAGGAACTAGCTGTAGTTGGTTGCTGATAGAGTAAATATCCGTCCCGAGTACAGCTACTACTAAAATGTCTACAAGCTCGTTTAGATGCTCTTCCTTTGGTGCTATTGCGAAGTCTATTAAGATGCTCGAATATAAACTACCGGTTGGCGAATAGCCGCAACTCTCACCGTTAGTTATTCCTAGAGAGAATCTACCCGTAACTTCTGAAGTTGACGCTTGTAGGCCGCTGACCGCTTGCCTCGCTCCGTTTCCAATACTCGTGCCTAGGATGCCTTCGATAGCGGCCTTCTCGGCATCGTCATAGGTCAGAGCGTAGAGAGATTTCGCCTCAACCCAGTTTTTAACGTAATCGCATCGAAAAGACTCATTAGGTGGTAGCCAGTTGGCAGGGTCGTTGTCGCTCTTTGATGCGTTAGTCGAATCATCCATCGCCTGAAGGGCATATGAGTTAACTAGGTCATTGGCAAAGGCACGTTTCTTCGCGGTATCCCATTCAGCAGCGCCACTTCGATGAGCCTCTGAAAGGGCGACATGATGGTCTATATCGACGTCAGACGGGTCTGTGAAGGTTTGATCTGTGAGAGGGTCATACCACTCTCCTAAAGCTACGGAGCATCCGTTCTCGGTCATAGTGACGGGTACTCGAGACTCCAAAATGAGTACTTCATGTCGAGTGTTTATACAGTCTCCATCCGCGTCAGCCCAGTAAGGTAGGTAGTCGTCGCGATTGTAGGTCGAATCTTCAGAACTATCGGATGATGAGTCCGTAGAGTCGGCAGTATCGTCCGATGTATCGTCGCCCGAGCTATTCGACTGATCTGCTATGTATGCGAGGAAGTCAGCTTGAGAGGCGAACGACATGCCATTGTAATCGCCGCTATGACAATGGTGCGTGCTAGTGCTTGATTGGTTGTGGCAGCCATATGAATTAACCCCGCCCCCGTGGGCAATCGCGAGGATCGGGAAAAGCACTAAGATAGCTGACGCAGCAATGGTGGAGAATTTCATTGGGTAGCCCTTTCTAGTTGTGGCTTTTGCAAGAAGTGGGGGTAACTATAACAATAATGGTAGGTAAGTCACGCCCCCGGGGGTGTTAAGAAGCCCCGGTTGGTAGTACTTCCGTGGGTTGGGGGGGGTATCAACACCGCAATCTCTAGCGAAGTGGGGGATGAGTGTTTAGTGAGCGACAAAAGCTTATGAGGGTTTCGATTTTAATGGCATAAATAGGCAATGAGATTCTTAACTTTGGTAACACTCTTAGTAACACTGATTATAAGTTTTAAAATTAAATATAATTAAAACAGTAATTTAGTATTCTGGTGCGACTCCTGCCTCTTCCGCCATTTATCAGACCATCATAGGGCTTGCATATTAATCTTTTGCTTTATATACCCCAAAAAGTAGAAAAAATTATTGGTAGAGCGTGCCTAAAACAGTTGAAAAGATGTTCACGGAAATTATCGCCGTTTAGCGATAGAGTGCCCACCTTAAGTAGGTATTAGAACTTTTAGTCTGCTTGCGCCCCGCCCATAAAATCTAAAAATGATCATGCTCAGACTCCACTCTGCGCCCCTTTTTTTTGCACTTAAAGATTCCCTTTTTTGCCGGTATCTACTAACCTATCGAGTGATAAGCATTGATTATCACAAAAATAGAGAAAAACAATGAAAGCGCGGACTTGTTTATGAGATCGAATGTTGTTGGTTTAGATTCTTAAAAATTGTTCAGTGAAAAATAATAAAAACCTAAAAAGAGGGGAATATATATGTCAGCTAAAAGCTCTGCTTTTTCAAAGTATAACTCCAAGAAGGCGTTACTCAGTTTAGCCATTTCTGCGACAATATTGGGTGCAAGTCCATCTTTATTTGGTCAAGATACTGATGGGTCCGTTCGCGGGTCGGTCATTGGATCAAGCTCTAGTACGACCGTTCAAGTAGTAAGCACGGACCGCGGCACTGTACGAACCGAAGCCGTTGATAATGACGGGGGCTTCAGAGTAAGTGGCTTAACCCCTGGGTCTTATGAAGTGCGCGTACTGCAAAATGGAAATGTAGTAGACACGCAAGAAGTATCAGTATCACTCGGCTCTACACGAGCGATTACAATGGGCGTCTCGAGCGCGGTAATTAACGAGATCGTAACAAGCGGCCGACGTCAAAGTCGAGTTGATACGGCTATTGCAGAGTCAGGTTTGGTCATTTCAACAGAGGAAATTCTTGGTCTCCCTATCGCTCGTGATCTGACTTCGGTCGCCTTGCTCGCGCCTGGCGCGAATGCTGGCGACAGTCGGTTTGGTAATCTTGCTTCTTTCGGTGGCGCTTCAGTTGCTGAAAATACAGCGTTTATAAACGGACTAAATACTACGAATTTTCGAACTGGGGTTGGCTTTTCCAGTGTGCCTTTCGAATTTTATGACACCATACAAGTCAAAACAGGCGGCTATTCAGCTAAATACGGGCGTTCACTTGGCGGCGTAATGAACGCTACGACGAAAAGCGGCACCAATGAATGGGATATGGGAATCAATCTTTATTACAACGAAGACTTAGATACGAGTCCAAACACTTATGCATCTGCTAATGATTTAGACGTGAACGAAAAAACCAATGGTGAGGTATACCTGTCAGGTCCAATTATCAAAGATAAGCTTTTTTTCTATGCTCTTTATAACGATAAGCAAAACGATTCACGATATGCAGGCATTCAATCTGGGCGCGATTATGACTCGGTTTTAGACGAAGGCTTCTATGGTTACAAGCTCGACGGCTACATCACTCCTAACCATCACGTTGAGTACACAGAATTTTCCGATAAACGCACTACAGTGGAAACCGTTTATGGCTTCGATGGTGACACGTTCGAGCGAGGAGACCTCGTCGGTGACACGCTCTACGAAAGTGGAGGCAAAAACTGGATTGCTTCCTACACAGGTAACTTTGGTGACGATCTTCAGGTTTCGCTATCGTACGGTGAAAATGAGGCAGATCGGACTACTGCGCCTGCGAGCGCTGCTGTTCCTGTAGTTTATGAGTACCTAGGGGGATTTCAAGCGCGCGGAGACTGGTCGAATTTCACTGTGTCAAACGGGGATGACCTTCGAGAAATGACGCGGGCGGACATTGTCTGGACAGGGTTCAATGACCATGAAATCAGTTTTGGTATAGATAACGAAGATGCTTTTGCCAATGAGGCGACGGTAAACTCAGGAGGTGTTTATTGGCTCTTAGATCCTGAGAATGTATATAACGGATGTACAGCAATTGAGTGCCCTCAGGGTGCTAACGTCCGTAAGCGCACCTACAGTGTAGGTGGTGCTTTTGAAACCAATTCAGAGGCGTTTTATCTTCAGGACGTCTGGGATGTAACTAACCAGCTGACTCTTGAGCTTGGAATTCGTAATGAATCTTTCACCAATAAGAATGCAAGTGGAGGCATTTTTGTTGAAGTAGAAGATCAATGGGCACCGCGTCTTTCTGCGGTATACGACCTAACCGGCGACGGCACCTCCAAAGTCTTTGGTAGTTTTGGCGAGTATTACTTACCCATTGCAGCAAATACAAACATTCGTATGGCAGGTAATGAGACCTATATTCATGAATTTTATGATTGGGACGGTGTAAGTAAAGATTCTCAGTTCGTGCCGCAAGGTTTAGGTGGTACGCCGTATGACACAGTAGTTTATGGCGACGGCACTGTGCCAGACACGCGATCCACTACAGACAAAAACCTCGAGGCTATGTACCAAGAAGAATATATATTAGGCTATCAGACCACGCTAGATTCAGGTCTTCAGCTAGGTGTTAAAGGTATTTACCGGGCGCTAGGCACGACGATAGAAGATGTAGCGATTGATGCAGCAGTGATCGATTATTACAATTCTACAGGGTCCTGGTCAGGCTCAGGGACAGTAGAGGATGTGTTCAGTGGCTTCCATCAATACGTGCTGACTAACCCAGGCGTACCGATGAATATCTATATTCCTGAAACGGATGAGCAAATCAATCTTACAGCTGCACAACTTGGGTATCCCGAGGCAGAACGAGAATACAAGGCCTTAGAATTCACACTTTCGCGTCCGTTCGACGGCCGTTGGTCTGCTGATATGTCCTACACTTGGTCGGAAAGCGTAGGTAATCATGAGGGTTATGTTAAGTCGGACAATGCTCAGGATGATGCTGGAATTACTCAAAATTTCGACCAACCGGGTCTCGTTGATAACTCTTACGGCAGGCTTCCGAACGATCGAGCGCATACTCTGAAGGCTTGGGGTAGCTATCAATTTAACAATGGCCTCAGATTGGGTGCTAATTTATTGGCGCAATCAGGCAGGCCAATTAGCTGCTTTGGAGTTCACCCAACTGATTCATTTGCTAGCGACTATGGAGCCTCTTCTCACTTCTGCCAAGGAAGAAAAGTTGGCCGCGGTAGCTTAGGGCGCACTAATACATTGACTAACCTTGATCTGAATCTGCAATACGACCTTGAAGTATCGGGGCGCACTGTGTTGCTGAGTATGGATGTATTTAATGTATTGAATTCTGCGCGTATCAGCCGATTCAATGAGAATGGCGACACTGACGGCGGTTCTGTGGAGCCCAATTATGGTTTGCCACTCGCTTTCCAATCACCCCGTGCAATTCGATTAAGTGCTAGGTTTAACCTCTTCTAATTGGATCGTAATTAACGTGCGACTGGCTTGCACATGACAGTTAAAAATCCGAGTTACCACATGATAGCTCGGATTTTTTATAGCTTTATTCATAGGGTATCGGGTCGCTGTTTTTATTCGCCAAGGGCAGAACCCAAACGACTTCTCTCTGGAGTGTTAAGTGCAGTTAAAAGTGACCTACTTTGCGTCCCAATCACGATGGCTATTATAGCGTCTGAATTTGGCTATGATTTAGCAAAAATTACAGCCGTCCTCAACCACGCGAAATTAGTCGAAACCGCGGTTATGTGCAGGGGGCAGTTGGTTCATTGAAAGGTATGCTTGAGGGCTTTGAAGGAATGGTGCTTCGTTCGTTCGAAGTTCCGCCATTTAGTAATCTTGATTAGTTCATGGGCAAGTAGCGTGTCGGACAGATAAGCCTCGCCCGCTAATCTAAAGATTAAGCAGTGGTATTTGCTGAAAATTATTGATGCGCCTTTTGGTGTTGACTGGGGTTAGCTCTGGCATGCTTTTTAGTTTCTAACGGTAAGAAAGTATGTGTCTGCCTCTTCCGCTAAACTCTCCCCTGTAACCATCCCTTCTGTTTTGAATTTCTCACAGTACGCGCGTAGTTTAGACCGAAATTTCGCTAATGCTCAGCCTTCCAGTCCATCGCCATTTTTACGCGCCTTTCGACTGAGGGATGCGTGTAAAAAAGCCATTCCTGCAGCGCACCCGGCCGAGGGTTTCGGTACTCAGCGGTCTTAACAAGGGCAGAGGCAAGCACGTCGGGGAGCTTGACCGCGTTTAGCGAATACGCGTCGGCTGCGCTTTCGTTCATCCGTGTTACTGCATTGTTTAATGGCTGTGCCAGCGACATAAGCGTGGCAAGTATGAAGACGAGTATAGGCAAGGTGGTTGGGTCAAAATTCATTCTGATTCACTCTCGGCTCACTGCCTCGCACTCGCCGGCGCCATCTTCCACTCGTGCTCAATAACCTCTGGCACTACCTTGACGCCTGTGCTGAATTTTAGTGGCTCAACTGTGCCGCTAGGGAATGCTAGCTCGACATAGTAGGCGGTAAAGCCCGTCTCGGGCGGGTCGAGCTTTATCTGATAAACGCCGGGTTCTTTTTCGCTCAGGGCAGTCGAGGTGTAGGCGCGGCCGATTTGCGCCTGCATAAAGTTGCGCTCGCTCGGGTTGCTCGCCTGCCACAAAAGTACCTCAAGGGGTTCGTCGAGTGTGAAGACTGTTATTGTTCCGTCGCCAGCGACCTCCCAGTTGTAACGCGGCATCTGCACGTTTTTCACCACGGCGTGATACCACGCATCGACGCTGTCCATAACGTCGGTGTCCGCCATGCTGTGGTTGGAGTTGGGAACATAGCGCAGGTGTTTCTCACCAACCAGTTCATCCCAATAGAAGCGCCAGGAGTCGGGGATGAAGAACTCGTCTCCGGTGGAGTTGAGCAAAAACTTCGGCAAGGTGAGGCGGTCGCGGTACTCAAAGGGCTCGACGATTTTCATCAGCTCGGCGAATTCGGGGGTGCCCATCCAGGCGATATTGCCGTTTAGCACGTAGTCACTCACGGCCAGAGAGTAGGCGCCGTAGACGCTGAAGTGATGCTTGAAGCTCTCTTCGAGATTGAGCACGTCGATCACAATCGGCATGATAGCGATGACACGGGGATCGACTGCGGCAGTAGTCCATGTTGTCCAGCCGCGCTTCGAACCGCCGGCCACGACAAACTGGTCGACTGTGGCTGCGGGGCGCGCCTCGGTCTGCATCAGGTCGGTGATGGTATCCATTGCGCGCACGGCGGCTTTGGTCATAGGTAGACGCAGGGGCCACTTATCATCGCCGGTGCGCAGATACTTATCCCAGGTGTAGGCGATAATGCCGTCTTCGCTGCGCTTGCGCCCATCGTCATCGGCGAACACGAGGGGCTGGCTCGGTACGCCGTAGAGTGTTGACACTACGGTACCGGTTTGCAGCGCGCGCTTAATGTCGCTTTCGGGTGCGGCGCCGCGGCGATTCCCCTCGTTGCTGCCACCGGTAAGGTAAAGAAAACCGATGTCGCTAGTTACGTCGGCGGGCACGGTAATCACGAGCTCATGCACCCACAGCGGCAGATTCACCTCGGCCTCGGTGAGCCACTGCTGGCTGACCATCTCGACGATATAGGTCTTATAAGCCTCGCCCCGAACCTCGCCAGAGACGACCTCGACGACTTCGTAGCGGTAGTTGCCATCGGGTGCTTGCACATAACGGTCTAGCGCGGTGAATTCGAATCCTGCGCTCGCGGCGAACGCGGGCAAGGTAATAAATGCAAGCAGAAGGGAAAGCAGAGGGGTAAGCAGCCGCGCGAATAACCCGCGAGCGTAATCAGGTTTCTGTGCAAGATTCATTGGGCAGTCTCCGTTCGAGTGCAGGAAAATAATTTCTAGATGATTCCACGAAAATTATAGGAAGTGAAGTACGCAGGCAGGCTCGGCAAAAGCGCAACCCGCGAGCAGAGTGCGCTGGCAGACTTCGATAGAAGGGCTGGATATAAGGGTTGAACAGAAGAGTTCGATAGGAGGGTTGGATAGCAGGATTAGATAGAGGAATGCGTTGTTTGGTGGAACTCTGGAGTTAGAGCCGCTCTATCGCCACGGCGGCGCGTGATCCAAAATCAACAATCTTGCACCAGACGCGCAGGCCAAAATGATTGGCTGAGCCCAAGGCTAGCTCGGCTTCTTGCTTGTGCTCAATTTCATCCTCACGGCAGTTTGCGAGTAGGTCTCTGAGCTCTGGAAAAAGATTCTCTCGGTCTAGGCGCTCTATTTGTTGCAAATAATGCTCATCAACAAACGTTTCAACAGCTGCGATGGTGGCATAAATCGCTCGCGGGCCTAATAAGCTTGGCAGAGCGCCAGTGACAAAGCCAGCTGCGCGCCACAATGGCAGCAGGCGGCTGCGCGACTTAGCAGGAATAACAGAGTCTATTTTCTGAAGGTGATCCTGCTCTGTCAGCAAATGATGTTCAGCGAAGCGCCTGATTGACGCATCCTTGCTCGCCCAAAGTATTCCGCGGTAAATGGCGACCGCGCCGGTTTCGCCCGCTTGATCGGAACGCAATTCGCCCAATAGCCAGGCGGGTAGGTGCTTGCTATCAAGTTGCGTTGTTGCAGTGTCGTTCATGGCATTTGAATCCTGTGCTGAGCCTTTTGTCTAATATTGGCAAAGCGGACACCAGTAAAGACGGCGCGACGAAATCGCCTCTTTGAGAATGGTTTCTCCGCAGGTGTAACAGTCTTGATTCTCTCGCGAGAAAACCGTGTGGCGATACTGTCCCCGCCGGAGCCCCTGCTGCTTGAGTTTTTTGACCAGTGCGGGCGCATTGGTTATGCCGCCCGTTGCATACGCTTGCTGGCTAATTTTGAGAGTGCTTCGGGCTAGATCGTTAATTTGTTTTTTGGCCAAGTCGCAGGGCCGCGCGCGCGGGTTTATGTTGGCATCAAACAGAATCTCGGAGCGAAGATAATTACCAACACCTGCGAGAAATGCCTGATCGAGATACAGAATGCCGACAGAGCGTTTTATAAACTTAGGCGACGAGAGCCGCGATGCGATCTCTTGCCAAGTAAGCACCGGCGACAAAATGTCTGGGCCGATTTTGGTGAGAAACGGATGCTGCGCAATGCCATCGGCGTCTAACACATCAATTTCCGAGGCGCTGTAGAGCAGTGCGCTGTGGGTAGCTGTGTGCAATGCAAGCCTAAGTGAGCGATTCGTCTTAGGCAGTGTTCCATGCTTCACAATATACCAGCGCCCGTAAAGTTGGTTGTGAGAGTAAATGCTGAGCCCGTTATCGAAATGGATCAGGAGCGCTTTGCCACGCGTTTCGAGTGCAGTTACCTCTCTCGACTGCAGATCAGATTCGAATGGTTTTAAGTGTGGGAAGGCGAATTCTATACTGTTGACGGTCTTGCCTTCGAGCACTTTGGCTATTTTGTCAGCTGCTCGGCGTATTTCGGGTCCTTCGGGCATAGGGCTTCTGCTAATTGAATTTTTAGGGAAAACGTCTAGCGGCGATGACTAGATCGCTTTGCGCATCGATTGAGGCCCATGTTTCCTAGTTTGATGGTCGCCTAGTTTAATAACAGGAGCCTGATTTGATTTTGATCAAGTTAGCGCTTTTTCACGCATCCATACTTTAAGCGAAATTCATTAAGGAATTTTCAGGAGGCTGCATGTTTGAATCCAACACGATCGCCGTTGTCATCGACCCCGAAATCGATAATAGAGCCGTTGTAGATAAAGCCATTGCGATGGCGCTTGTGAGTCACGCGGAACTCGAGATTGTCTATTCTGAATATGTTCACTATTTGGAGGATGGGTATTTCTATGATCCAGTTGTCGCAAAATCACTGCGCGAAGAGCACAGCAAGGTGAATAAAAAAAAGGCCGAAGAGCTCGCCCAGCTAGCGCGCGATGCAGGCTTAAGTGTCAACGTGGTTGCTCTTTGGGGAAGCCCTGCACACAGGTCGCTGGTCGAGCGCATCGCTGCTACCCAGCCGTCTCTCGTTATAAAGAGCACCTCGCACCACAATCGCCTCGCGCGCATTTTTCTTTCGAATGAAGACTGGGAGCTTATTAGGCATTGCCCGGTACCTTTACTTCTGGTGAAGGGGCTTCCTTGGTCAGAACCGCCCATATTCGTCGCGGCCGTTGACCCCGACCACCTGCGCGACAAGCCAGAAAACTTAGACCAAAAGCTCGTGGCCCATATGCTGGAATTGCGTGTTCGATTTGGCGGTGAGGCACATCTCTATCATTACGATTGGCTACCTCCTCTGTCTGGCCTTTATCCTATTAGAGTTGATGCGGCGAGCGAATCCGCAAAGCTTGCCGAACTTGGAGCAATGAATGGTATAGACCCAGCCCACTGTCACTGGACTGATGTGGTTATAAACGATTCGTTGCCTGCGCTGGTCGAGGAGGTCGATGCGGCGGTGGTGGTCATGGGCGCCATCTCTCGCTCTGCGATAGATAGGGTGTTTGTGGGCAGCACTGCCGAACGGCTTTTGGATGAGCTGGTGTGTGATGTACTGGTTGTCAAGCCAGATTAGGCGCTCGCCCTCACGGCCAGCGCCCGTTCAGTGTGAGGCTGATGCAGCGCTTAAACTCGCTTCGTAACTCTGCTCTTTGATGGGCCAGTGGAGTAAAGCAGCGAGCAGACCGAGCGCAGCGCCCGACAGCCAGATGCCGTCGTAGTTGCCGGTGGTTTCGTATAGATAACCACCCAGCCAGACCCCGCTGAAGCTGCCTAACTGGTGGCTGAGAAACACGAGTCCGTATAGATAGGGCATATGCCTTACACCAAAAAATTGTGCGACAAGACCCGAAGTCGGAGGGATTGTGGAAAGCCATAAAAAGCCCATCGCTGCGCTAAAGCCTAAGATGCTAAACAGCGACGGCGGTAGCAAGAGGAAAGCCAAAATAGCAATCGCACGTGCAACATATATCGCAGACAGCATAGTGTGTTTTGGGCGTTTGCCACTTGCAACGCCCGAATAGTAGGCGCCGAAAATATTACACAATCCAATCGTGCCGATGCTCCACGCCCCTACCTGCGGGGTAAAGCCAAGGTCGACGACATAGCCTGGCATATGCACTGTAATAAAGGCGAGGTGATAGCCGCACACATAGAAGCCGACGAGTAAAAAAACATAAGAGCGGACAGCGAGTGCCCTGCGAGTTAGCTGCCAAAGACTGATCTCTGCTGTTCCCGCTGGCGCTGCGCCTGCTTCGTTGCCGTAGCGGGCGAGGGGGATCACAAAGACAGCCATGCCGAATCCCAGCAAGCCCATTAGCTGTAAAGCCCCCAGCCAGCCCAGCCAATCGATGAACACTTGCGCTGCTGGCACAATTAAGAACTGGCCCGCGCTGCCTGCAGCGGTGCCAATCCCCAGCGCCCAGCCCTGTTTCTCGGCAGGGACTGCGCGGGCGATTGCGGGCAATACGATGCCGAACGAGGTGCCAGCGATTCCGGCGCCTATAATCACGCCAGCGGTCAGGTTAGCGCTAAGAGCGGTGGTGCTGGACGCCATACCTAGCGTGCCTAAACCATACAAGACAATACCGCCAAGCAAGACCTTGGTGGTGCCGAAGCGGTTGACGAAGCCCCCGGCGATTACTGCGCTTATGCCCCATGATAAGTTTTGTATCGCCAGTGCGAGTGCTAAAACATCGCGTCCCCAGCCGTTGGCCTCACTCATTGGTTGCAAGAATAGGCCAAAGCCAGACCGCAGGCCGAATGAAAGCATAAGCAGCAGGCAGGCGCTGATCAGGACAGGCATGTAGCTGATTGGGCTCTGGGTAGTGTCGCTCATTTGGATTTGCCTGTTTTTAAAAGCTGAGAATAGGTAATCGGTGCAGAGAAGAGTAACTGGTTTTTCAAAAATGGCGAACTTTGTTCATGTGTGTATTGTAAACTTTATTCTTAGGGGTAAACCTTGCTAAGGTAGCGTTCGTGTTGCGCGGTCGACTAAAAGTGTTTGATTCAGGCTGCCTTGCGACAGCGCCATTAGCAGGCTTTTTAAGCAGCACTTAACGCAGTACTTATGAGCAGTATTTAGAACAGTATTCAGAACAGTAGTTTAAGACGGTAGGAATGAGATAAATGGTAAAGGTTTTATTCAAGGATCATGCAGGACGTGAACAATCGGTTGAGGCTGCCACGGGCGTCTCGGTCATGCAGGCGGCGGTCTCTAATGGAGTAGTGGGTATCGATGCCGATTGCGGAGGTTCGTGTTCCTGCGCGACCTGTCATGTATACGTAGACGAGGCGTGGGTCGACAAATTGGCCGCAATAGACCCTAACGAAGATGCGATGCTGGGCCTAAGCAGTGATCGCCGTGAAAACTCGCGTCTCTGCTGTCAAATCACCCTTAGCGCGGAGCTCGACGGTCTGTCGGTAACCACGCCAGAATTTCAGTTTTAATACGGTTCTCTATCCGAATGGCTATCACGGAATGCTATTCCGCCAGATGCCACGGCTAAAGTAAACTGCGTAATATGACCTGCCAACAAGACGCAGGCCAGTGAGAGTTGAGAGAGATTATTATGAGCGATACCCCTGCCACGTCTGAATTAGACCGCCGCCCCGAGAGTAAGTGGAGCATGGTCGGCAAAGATCCCTATGCAATGCCTATCGATAAAATCGACCTCGCACACCCCGGCATCTGGCAAGAGAATGAGTTTCTGCCTTTTCTGAAGCGTCTACGAGAAGAGGCCCCCGTGCATTATTGCGCTGAATCGGCCACAGGCCCTTATTGGTCGGTAATGAAGTACAAAGACATTATGACGGTGGATACGTCGCCGCATATCTACTCATCGGAACCAACGATCGGTATTGTGGACTCCTTCGAAGAGTTCACGGTTCCCTCTTTTATCTCGATGGATCCACCCAAGCATGACGAACAGCGCCGGGTTGTGCAGGGCGTTGTCGCGCCCTCTAATCTGAAATCCCTAGAAGGACTCATTCGGCAGCGCGCCGCTGCCATACTCGATGATCTCCCGATTGGCGAAGAGTTCGACTGGGTCGAGCGAGTCTCAATAGAGCTGACAACCCAGATGCTTGCGACGCTGTTCGACTTTCCATTCGAAGACCGCCACAAACTGACCTTTTGGTCTGACGCTGCGACCGCGATTCCGGGTGGCGGCATCATCAGTAGCAATGAGGAGCGATGGGAGGCGATGCAGGATTGTCTTGCCACGTTTACACGGCTATGGAACGAGCGTGTGAATGAGGAGCCTGGGAATGACCTCATCTCGATGCTGTCACATGGCGAAGCTACAAAAAATATGCCGCCGATGGAATACCTCGGCAACATCTTGCTGCTGATTGTTGGTGGCAATGACACTACCCGAAATTCCATTACAGGTGGCGTTCTTGCGCTAAATCAGTTCCCCGAAGAATACGACAAACTTCGTGCCGATCACTCACTAATTCCGAATATGGTCTCTGAAATCATTCGCTGGCAGACGCCGCTCGCCTACATGCGGCGCACAGCGAAAGTTGATACCGAGTTAAACGGACAAAAAATTAAAAAGGGTGAGAAGGTAATCATGTGGTACGCGTCGGGTAATCAAGACGACGAGGTTATTGAGAACCCTGAGCGCATGATTGTCGATCGCCCCAATGCGCGCCAGCATCTCTCGTTCGGCTTCGGCTTACATCGCTGCATGGGTAATCGCTTAGCTGAGATGCAACTGCGCATAGTCTGGGAAGAGATAATGAATCGCTTCGACAAAATCGAAGTAGTCGGTGAGCCCGAGCGAATCTACTCTAGCTTTGTCAAAGGCTATTCTACAATGTTTGTGATACTGCACCCCAAAGCGTCTTAGTTTTCAGGGTTTGAACCGTCGAGGCTCTCAAGTGCCAAGTGCCAAGTGCCGAGTCTCGACGCATCGCAGGCTTCGCCTCTAGGTTGGCAAGTGGCTGCTAAGCAGTCACGTCCGACCACGGCTTACGAATCACACGCACGTTTTCCTTACGCAGTGTGTAGCCGCAGCCATCAAAATGCTCGAGCACCTCGATACACAAATTGCGGCCAATCCCCGTTTTGTCTCTGAAGTCGATCACGCTAAACCCATGCCCCTCACTCGCTGTCATGAGTTCGTTCGCAGTGGCTGCAAGTTTTGCCAGCGTGGCGGGCGTATAAAATCTATTATCTGCTATTTTTACTACTATTCCCGAGCGCGCACAGTGCTGCAGAATCCGCTCGACCGCTTTGAGCGGAATCCCCGTTGCGTCGACGATCTCTCGGGTTCGCGGCGGTGTGATGCCGCCGCGCGCGAGTAGCGGCGCTATTTTTATATCGAACTCCTGGCGTTCTTTACTGACCTGAGCATGGTGTGTAGCGAGCGCAACAAAGCCTCCTTCGCGGCGCAGGCTGCCTTTCGATAGAAGCGTAGCGATGAATCCTGCGAGCACCGGCGCAGGGACGCTCGGCTGCAAGGCGCGTGCGATTGCTGATTCGAGTAATCCTGCTTCACTAGGCTGCTCGGCGTGAAAATTCTGCAGTACATCGGTAAGTCGCACAGTCAATGAATCCGCGACGGGCGCGCCGAAAAGACGAGGAAAGCGGGCGCCGTCGATAGGCACCTCTATAGGCGCGGGTGACTGTTGCCGTGCTTGCTCAAGGCAGGCGTCGATAGCCGCCGGCGCGAGATTGCGCACGAGCGCAAATTGCTCGAGCGCGATGCCATAGGGTGTGACAGCAAGGGCCGCCTCGATAGCGGCGCGGCTCTCGTTCTGATACGCCCTTAGCAGGGCGAGTCTCTCAGGACTAGCTCTGCCCCGCTTAGGCACCTCTGTGTCAATGACTTTGCCACCGCCTAGCGAAAACTTAGCTGCCGGGTCGCGGAGTATAAAACGGTCGCCCCAATGGCAGGCAATCGGCTCGTCGAGGCTTAATTGATAGAGGGAGGCATTTTCATCGAGTTTGCGCACGCGGGCGAGGCGATGCGCAGCGCCAATGTGAAGGTGATAGTCGACGCCAGACTTCAGCGGCGCTGCCGAATCGAGGAGGGTCAGATGTGTATCGATGCGAATGACACTGCGTTTAGCGGCGCCGAGCCAATCCCCGCGCGCGATGTCATCGTGGCCGATACTGACGCTTAATGCCGCGCGTTGACCAGCGCTGAGAGTCTCACATTCGTTCCGGTCGATACGTATCCCACGGACTCGCACTTGCTCGCCTGTGCTGCAATGAACGAGGAGATCTCCCTGTTTAATTCGCCCTGCTGCTAAGGTCCCGGTCACGATCGTGCCGATGCCCTTGGCCGTGAAGCTGCGATCGACAGAGAAGCGCGGATGCTGATCGAGCGAGTCATTATTTATCCGCTGTTGAAAAGCGAGCGCATTCAAATGCGCGGTGAGTTCGGGAACGCCCGCGCCGCTGAGATTGTCTATTCGAAAGAGAGGTGCCGCACTGAGGCTCGTGCGCGCAAGCAACGCTGCAACCTCTGCCTCGACAGCAAAGAGTCTTTCCGGCGAACAGTGATCAATTTTGGTCAGCGCAATCGCGCCTTTGGCGATGCCTAACAGATCCAGAATAGCGAGGTGTTCGCGCGTCTGCGGCATGATGCCGTCGTCGACGGCAATAACTAGCAGCGCGGCGTTAACCGCGCTCACGCCCGCGAGCATGTTGTTAATAAAATCACTATGCCCTGGTACATCGACGAAGCCGAGTGTTGTCGCGCTTTGCGATTCGCCGCCCGAATGGCGGTAGGCGAAGCCTGTATTGATGGTCAAGCCCCGCGCTTTTTCCTCGGCGAGTGTGTCGGTGTCGGTGCCTGTGAGCTGCTGCACAAGAGACGTCTTGCCATGGTCAACATGGCCTGCGGTGGCGATAACAAGGAATTGGCATGGTGAATTGACTGCGTTCATCGTGGTTACTGCTGTTTTGTGACTCAAGCTTAAGCCAAATAAACACGTGTTGTTGGAGAGTCCAAGCCCGCACCATAACGGTAACGGCACGCTACGGCAAGGCGCGCCGACGTGCCTATTCAGTTTAGTTAAGCGCCGCGGGACGTGCTCGAGCGATAGCGACAACAAAGCAGGCGAAGATTGCAGCGGCGAGTAAGAAACCCGCATTAAAAAAACCATTCGCAAGGTTCACAATGCCTAGGCCAATCGCGCCAGAGAAGAGGGCGTAGTAGGCAAAGGCGAGCAGAGTTTTGTGAATAACAGCACCTTCCTTGCCAACTAATCCTACGACCGCCGAGGCTGCCACCACATTGTGCACGCAAATAATATTGCCCGCGGCGCCACCTACAGCCTGCAGCGCGACAATCCAGAGAGGGTCGTAGCCGATACGCTCACCCACTCCAAACTGAAAAAGAGAAAACATCATATTGCTTACGGTGTTGCTGCCCGCAACGAAAGCGCCGAGGCCGCCAATAAAAGGTGAGAAAAGAGGCCACGCTGATCCGGTTAGTTCCGCGACGCCCTCGGCTAGTGCTAGCGGCATCTGTTCGTAGCCGGCGGCGCCACTGCTCGAATTAATAAAGACCTGCACCATCGGAACGGTAAAAATAAGCGCCATCGAGGCGGGCGCAAGGGTTTTTAACGAGTCGGCCACGCCGCGGGAAAATTGGGTAAATGGAAGCCGGTGCAAGCCAATGGTAATAACGGAGGCAAGGATAAAGATGCTGCCCGGCGACCATAGTGGCTGAAACGACGCTGATATTGAGCTGCCCAAAAGCTGTGGCCAGGCCCATGTCACTAACGGATGCGCGCTGCGCAGCACTGATTCGAGATCGAGTATCCGCAGCCGTGTAATCACCAGCAGCACAGCAATGACCACATAAGGAGACCAGGCGCGCAACAGGCTCATCGTCGGCGCAGAGTCCTCACTATCCTGATTGGCAGGGGCGGCTAGAGAGCTGCTCCAGTCGGGATCCCATGCCGAGCGCTCAGGGAAGTGCCATTCGCTTCCGGCGGCAGGCATGAGAAAACCTCGTTTAGCTGCTGGCACGACGATGGCGAGGCCGATAATGCCGCCAAACATAGAAGGGAATTCGGGCCCGAGTAAGCTCGCAACGATCAGATAGGGCAGTGTCATCGCGAAGGCAGCGAAAAGCGCAAAGCGCCAGACTGCGAGACCTTCTGCAAAGCTTCGGTTCACGCCAAAGAACCGTGTCATCGTAGCGACGACTAATAGAGGAATAAAGGTGCCGGCGATTGCGTGGATTAGTGCGACGCGCGCGGCGATATTGGCTAGAAACAGATCCCAGCGTTCAAAGCCGAGGTTGGCTGCAAATTCTGCCATATCGGGGTCTGCCGAGAGCCCAGTGCCAAGACCAACAAGGATAGGGGTGCCCATCGCGCCGAACGACACGGGTGTGCTCTGAATGATCATTCCTGCAACCACAGCGGCCATCGCAGGGAAGCCCAAGCCAACCATAAGCGGCACCGCAACGGCGGCCGGCGTGCCAAATCCCGCCGAGCCTTCGATAAACGAGCCAAACAACCACGCGATTATGATTACCTGTATGCGCCGGTCGGGCGTGATATCCGAGAAGCCTGCGCGGATAGCACGCATCGCGCCACTTTGTTGCAGGGTGTTGAGCAGCAAAATGGCACCAAAGATAATGTAGATAAGCGTGGCGGCGATGATCAGGCCGTTAATGCTCGCGGCGAGCACTTGTATGCCGGACACCTCCCAGACGCCAATGGCGAGTCCCGCAACAATGAGATAAGCGATCGGCATGGCGCGGCTGGCCGGCCAACGAAGGACGACGAGCAGAACCCCGACGACTAAAATCGGCGTAAACGCGAGTAGGGCTAAAAGACTGCTGCTCATGTTCTCAATCCTTCTTAATGAGGTTTGGTGAGAGGATGGCGAGAGGGTGACGAGAGTCGCGGGTAGTTTCGTCTTACTTTTTTAGTCTGCCTCTCGAGCTTCCTGTGCGCGTGCGCCTCGCAGGATGTTAACCATGCCGTAGTTGCCTTCGTGGCAGGCGTATTCGTACAGCTGACCGGCAACCTTTGTCATTTCAACAATCGCGACAACCTTGTCAGTGAATGTTGTCGGGTCATCGACAGTGAACTCATAGTCGACGGTGTCGGCAGCGGTTCTTGTAAAGCGCTCTGTTAGTACTTTGTCGAATGCGGTGCCATGCGCGTTGAAGCTTGTTGTGAGGTCATTGAAATTCTTGGTAATGACGACAAGCGTGTCGCCGTCCCAGTAGCCGCGAGAGTCGCCGGTCCACAGGCGAATATCATCGCGAAGAGTATGGTGTGCAGCCGCCGTTTCGGCGAGCGGCACTATACGTGCATCGTGAATCATTTCGGTTAGGAGAACCACATGCTCTTTGCTCTGGAAAATCTGCACATTGTTGTTGTAGAGGCTTGGGATAAACGGGGGACCAGAATTGAAGCCGACAATGCAGCGTTCGGAAAGGCCGCGGTCCTCTGGGCCATCAGTACCAATTCCACCTGCAAGTATTCGCGCTGGCCGTGATTCGCCAGTATCTTCACCGCCGTAGTTGCCCTGCTGATTAATCGCTGAGTCTGCAAAAGGGGGGAGTTGGCCGTTTTTCGGGTAGACGAGATGCGAGGTGCGCTGCAGTCCGCCAATGCCCGCGTTTTCTATCCAGAAATCGTTATAGGACTCATCCACCCCAGCGATGGGCAAGGCGCTGTCTGAATTCGCATCTCGTGCTGCCGCTAGGGCTTTTATGCGACTAATTTCTGCGTCGGACAAATATTCACGTTCGCCAAATTGGCTGGGCCTAATCATTGGCCGGTCGGAGGAGAAATTCCATACGCCCTGTAAATCCGGCTGTCCCCATTCGGTTCTCGCGGGCGTGTAATCTTGTGCTGGGGCAGACATGGAATAGCAACAGGCGACAAAGGCGAGGACTAGCGAGCGACTCGTTACTTTCTCGTAATCGCACGAGGAGAGTGTTGGTTTCCGTGCGGCAGAGAGTGGATATATCAGTGAATTAACTAGCGCTGTGCGAATGGTCATTGGAGCTCCTTCGAGTAGAGTCTTATTGTTTTGAAAGTACCCGAATATGCCGCTTTGCACAATTATTTAGTACCTTACTAATTTTCCCGGCGTTTAAAGTGTGCGATACCCGCGCCAATCGAAAGACTGTTATCTCAGCAAAATGACTCGGCGCTAATAAAAAAACCCCGAGATCGCTTCACGCGACAACGAGGTTTCTTATTCCACTTTTTCGGTCTCACTGTAATCGGACGCTGCTCACTCGCCTGCTATTTATTGCGTAGCCTGGCCTGCGCTGCCGCTAGTCGGGCAATAGGCACTCGGGGTGGTGAGCAACTGACGTAATTGAGACCTGTGCGATGGCAGAAATCGATCGACATAGGGTCGCCCGCATGTTCGCCGCAGATGCCAAGCTTGATGTTAGGCTTAGTCTGACGGCCGCGTTCAACCGCGAGTTCGACGAGTTTGCCGACGCCCGTTTGGTCAAGGCTCGCGAACGGATTCTGATTATAGATCTCTTTGCTCTGATACTGGTCGTAAAATAAACCCATATCGTCGCGGCTCAGGCCCAAGGTCGTTTGCGTGAGGTCGTTGGTGCCAAAGCTGAAGAAGTCTGCTTCATGCGCGATCTCATCGGCGGTGATTGCTGCACGAGGCACCTCGATCATAGTGCCTACCAGATAGTCGATCTTGACCTTGTGCTTTTTCATCACCTCGGCGGCCACGCGGTGCACGATCGCAAGCTGGTCGGCGAGTTCGGCGCGGAAACCGACGAGGGGAATCATAATCTCGGCTTTAATCTTGATTGCCTTCTTACCTTTGCTCACTTGAGCCGCTGCCTCGAAAAGGGCGCGCGCCTGCATTTCAGTGATCTCTGGGTAGATGATGCCAAGTCGACAGCCGCGGCAGCCGAGCATGGGGTTCTCTTCGTGGAGGGCTTTAATGCGATCGATGACGAAATCGAAAGGCACGCCGAGTTTCTCTGCTAACTGGCGACGAACGACGTCGTCGTGGGGTAAAAACTCATGTAGAGGCGGATCGAGTAGGCGAATGGTCACCGGGCGACCTTCCATTGCCTTAAACAGCCCGACGAAATCTTTTTTCTGGAATGGCAAAAGTTTTTTGAGGGCAGACCGGCGCTGTACTTCGTCGGCAGCAAGAATCATTTGGCGCATGATGTCGATGCGCTCGCCGTCGAAGAACATATGCTCTGTTCGGCATAGGCCGATGCCTTCGGCGCCGAAAGCTACTGCCTGTTTTGCCATCGCCGGCGTGTCAGCATTGGTGCGAACATTGAGAGTACGGTGTTTGTCGGCCCAGCTCATTACCGTCTGGAAGAGCTCGTAAGTGTAGCTCTTATTGGCTTTGAGGCCGCCTTCGAGCACACGTTTCACTTCAGAATCGGCGCTTTCGATCATGCCTTTATAAATAAGGCCAGTGCTGCCGTCTATCGAGATGTAATCGCCTTCTTTGAGAACAACTTTACCCGCGGTGAGGGTCTTTTTCTCGTAGTTGATTACCACTTCGCTAGCACCGCAGATACACACTTTGCCCAACTGGCGAGCGACAAGGGCCGCATGTGACGAGACGCCGCCGCGAGATGTCAGTATTCCCTGAGAGTGCAGCATGCCTTTGAGGTCATCAGGCGAGGTTTCATTGCGGCACAGGACTACCTTATTGCCCTTGCGCGTTTCAGCTTCGGCAGTCGCTGCGGTAAAGGCTATGCGACCTGTCGCAGCGCCTGGGCCTGCAGGGAGGCCTTTACCAATAATCGGCGCTGCTTTGAGCGCTTTGGGGTCGAAAACGGGGACAAGCAGTGAGTCGATAGACTCTGCAGGGATTTTCAAGAGCGCAGTTTCTTGGCTCATGAGACGCTCGCGCTGCATTTCGACGGCGATGCGGACGGCGGCTAGGCCCGTGCGCTTGCCGTTTCGAGTTTGCAGAATGAACAGACGACCCCCTTCGATTGTGAACTCGAAGTCTTGCATGTCTTTGAAGTGCTTCTCTAATTTGTTGCGTACTTTTTCGAGATCGCGGTAGCTCTGTGGCAGCTCGTCGGCGAGCTTTGCGATCGCGTTTGGCGTTCGCACGCCTGCGACAACGTCTTCGCCTTGGGCGTTGATGAGGTATTCACCGTAAAACACTTTCTCGCCATTGGCTGGATCGCGGGTAAAGGCGACGCCCGTTGCGCTGTCGTCTCCTGCATTACCAAACACCATGGCTTGAATGTTTACTGCGGTGCCCCACTCGGCAGGAATTGCGTATTGCTGGCGGTAGAGAATCGCGCGTTCATTGCGCCATGAGCTAAACACGGCGCTCGTCGCGCCCCATAGCTGTTCGAACACATCCTGCGGGAAAGCCGAACGAGTGCGTTTGCGAATCAATGCCTTGTATTGGTCGACGAGCGCTTTTAGGTTTTCGGTGCTCAAGTCGCTATCGGTCTCAACTTTGAGTTTGCGCTTCATCTTCTCGAGAATTTCGTGGAAGGGGTCTTCCTCTTCCTCTGAGCGCGCTTGTACACCCATCACGACATCGCCGTACATTTGAATAAAACGCCTGTAGCAGTCCCAAGCAAAACGGGGATTGCCAGAGATCTCGGCGAGGCCTTCAACCGTTACGTCGTTGAGCCCGAGGTTGAGGATTGTGTCCATCATGCCAGGCATCGAGTCGCGCGCACCAGAGCGAACAGAGACTAGCAGCGGGTTGCTGCGCCCGCCAAAGCTCTTACCCAGCTGGGTTTCGATTTGTTTGATCGCTTTCAGAATCGATTTAGAGAGAGAGGCTGGGTAAGTTTTGCCGTTGTCGTAATAGTAGCCACAGACTTCGGTGCTGATCGTGAACCCTGGAGGAACAGGAAGACCTATCGACGCCATTTCGGCAAGGTTTGCGCCTTTGCCGCCTAGGAGGTCACGCATCGTGGCATTGCCATCGGTTTTCTTACCAAACGCGTAAACGTAACTTGTTGAGATACTTTTTTTAGCGGTCCCTTTCTTCGTCGAGGCTTTTGTTTTTACTTGCTTTTTTGCTACGGCCTTAGTGGTTTTGCTCATGACTCTCGGTTACCTTCAAATAAGCTACTAGCCCGCATTGATAAGAGCTCACCTCAAGCGATATCGCCGCAACACCCTCTCACCAAGAGTCTGAGCTCGGCTTGGATATTGACACGTTGGGGTTGGAGTCTGCTAGCGGGTTGTTTTCTTAGGTCGCGAATACGAGCACGCCGTATCCGAAAAGAATAAGAGTAAATCAATGGCCTTCCAAAATCTAGCGCTTAAACGCCACTTTAAAATAGTGATTTAGACAAGTTAGCGAGAGAAGTGGAAGAAATCTGCTTTTTTTTAGGTCTAATCTGTAACTCCCTAACTAAATATCCCAAATTTCGAGCCTGTTTCGCGCCTACAGCCAGAGTGGATAGAGAGAAAGGGCACCAATGCAGAAGTGCAACAATCGAGGGTTGAGAAGAGATGGCCGTGCCAGGCGCCAGGAACAAATCGGAGAGATACTCGGCTTATTGCCGAGATCATCTGAAAGAATTTAATAATGAACTTTGTGATGAGGCGTCACAACTTATTTGTGGATGGAGAGGCGGGGCGTTCGTTGCCCTCATGCTGTTCACAACGATTACAACGTTTTGGTATGCCTTGCAGATAAATAACCCCTCAGCCTCGCTAGCTCTTTTGGCCTATATCTTGCCTATTATGGTAGGAGTGGTGTTCTCCATTGCGGTAAGTTTTTACTCTGCCATGACAAAGTATAGTCCAATTGTTATAGACACAATTGGTGCCATGTGGCTGCTGAGTTTTGGATTGTTTAGCTCTGTGTTGTTCGACAATGTTGACACGCAAATCGAGAGAGAGATGGTCAGTAGCACTCTAGCGTCGCAAATGAATTTCATGCCACTGATCGTTGCCGCATTTTCCTACCATGCAGCGTATCGGGTCACAATCATTAGAAATCTGTTGTTTATCATTTTATTTTCTGCGCTAATTTATTGGATAGATAAAGGTTTTTTTGCGATCAGTATTCTGCACCTGCTGCAGGGTTTTTTGTTGGGTTCGCTCGTGAGTTGGATGCATTATGATGGAATTAGAGTTCGCTTCTATTCTAGAACTACCAATGAGAGTGCCCGGAAACACCTTTGTAAACAGCTTTCTAAATTAGTATATCCACATCAGCTTGATATGATTAACCAGGGGGATGAGCTAGAAGTGACAATGCCGCTAAAGGAGAGCAAGGCGATCGTTAGTGTGTTTGATGTGCAGAGATCTACGGAAATCAAACATGAGAAAACGCAAGAATTTCTTATGAGTGTGTTCGAGTCATTTTTAGAAATATGCATGCAAGATTATGAGAAAAGTCCGTTGCGGTCACGTGCCTTTCGGTTAAAGGAAACCGGCGATGGCTATATCAGCACAGTGGGTTATCCCTTTCTGTCATCGGAAACAGGGGTGCTTGCAGATGGCGCGGTTTCTGCCGCCCTGGCTATGCTGGATGCATTTAATACTAACCTTGAGAAATTTAACTACTCGCGCCCTATTAAGGCGTCTATTGGTCTCGCCTATAACTCGATTCAGGGCACCTTTCAGAGTGGGGATATTCGCTCATACGACCTTTATGGTGAAGCAATAATTCAGGCGGTCAAGTATCAAGAGCTGCGAAAAATACCACAACTGTTTGACCTGTTCAGCGAGCACGCAGCCAAACTGGACCTTGAGCATTTTCACCTGCTCATTGTTCAAGAGGTGGTGTACAACTCGCTGAGCCCGTCCTATCGAGATTTGTTTGTCGAGATAGATCTGACCGATCCGCGAGTATTCACCGGAGACGAGGAAATGCGATATGACCCCGAGGCTAGATACATCTACTTCCATGTCAGAGACTAATGGATGCCGCGCTGTGCTAGTTGTCCTCAGCTGCTAAAGAATTCAGTCACCAGTGTTTGATCGGCAAAGAACGACGCCAAATTCCCGATGACAAGGTCGCCCATCGCGGTCCGTGTCTCACCCGTCGCACTCCCAATGTGAGGCAAAAGCACAACGTTGTCCAAAGCGATCAATGCCTCTGGTACACCGGGTTCTTGGTCGTAGACATCGAGACCGGCGGCCGCGATAGTCCTGTTCTGCAATGCGTGTACTAGCGCAGCCTCATCGACGCTTTGCCCGCGTCCGACATTGATAAAAGTACCTTCCGCGCCAAGACAGTCGAAAAATGAAGCGTCCAGTATCTTGCGCGTTGCTGGCCCACCTGGGAGCACGTTAACAACAATATCGCTGTGGCTCGCAAGCTCATTGAGAGATTCACAGTAAGTATAATCACAGTCTTTGGGGCGGCGATTATGGTAGGCGATGTTGAGTTTGAAACCCATCGCTCTGTTGGCGATCTCTTGGCCGATGCGGCCGAGGCCTGCGATGCCGAGTGTCTTGCCAGCGAGGCTTTGTCCTAGCGGTAAGGGGCCTTTTTTCCATTGCCCCTTGCGCACAAACGCATCGGCGCGAATAAATTTCCGAGAGCAGGCGATGATGAGGCCGAGTGCGATATCTGCCACGGCATCGTCGAGCACGCCCGGAGTGTTAGTCACACGGATATTGAGGCGATCGGTTTCGGTGAAATCAATCCCATCGACGCCAACGCCGAAACAGGCAATCACTTGCAGAGAATCGAGAGTGTAGAGAAGCGGATCGGTCGCCCAAGACGCCGATGCCGCGGCGACACAGTGTCCTTCTAATTCGGCAAGCTTCGCTTTTTTTTCGGCCTCATCAAGAGTCCAAAGGTGAGTCGTCTCGTAAGAGGCATCGAGTGCTTCGATTGTGGCTGGATGGAAGTTGTTGGCAATAATTAGCGGTTGTTTTCTAGCCTGCATTATTCTTTATCCCCATCACGGTCGTCGAATTAGTTATTTTTCTATTGGCAGCTTTATCTCATAAACGGTTGCTTAGTTTAAGTCCTGATTGCGCGCTAAACGACTATTCCGTACATTGTCGTCATCGTTTCTATCCTGTGGCGGCTATTCCTATTGGCTTGTGCAGAGAATATGAATCAACTACCGAGCAGTAGAGTTAAGTAATGACAGATCAACGAGTATTCGCGCTAATCCCGCCGGTCGACACGATTCTCAAGCAGCCTTCTCTGCAGCAAACAATCGCTGCCTTGGGTCGAGAGCCGGTAAAACTTGCGATTCGAGCCGAGGTCGACATTCTCCGGCGTGCCATGGCGAGCGCCGCGGCTGAGTATTTGAGCCTCTCTCGAGAAGTCGTCGCCGAGCGCGTCGCAGAGGCTGCGGTTACGCGCATTGGCCTAGAATTTAAACCTCTGTTTAGGCCTGTATTTAATCTTACGGGCACGGTTATCCATACCAATCTCGGCCGATCAAGACTCCCCGACTCGGCGATAGCGGCTATGGCCATCGCAGCGGGTGAGGCGGTTGATCTCGAATACAACTTAGAGACAGGTAAGCGCGGCGACAGAGATTCGCATCTCGAAGCTCTGATCTGCGAGCTGACGGGCGCCGAGGCTGCAACCGTGGTTAATAACAATGCGGCTGCCGTTGTCCTGTTGCTCAACACGCTCGCGTTAGGACAGGAAGTCATCATCTCGCGCGGTGAACTGGTCGAAATTGGCGGGGCATTTCGCATTCCCGATGTGATGGAAAGTGCGGGCGCTAAGCTTCGCGAAGTCGGCACGACTAACAGGACCCATGCGCGCGATTTCGAGGCGGCACTATCGCCGCAAACAGCGTTGGTGATGAAGGTGCATGCGAGTAATTACGAGATACGTGGCTTTACCAGTGCGGTGCCCGAAGCCGAGCTTGCCGCCATTGCGCATGGCGCGAATATTCCGTTTGTGTCGGATCTCGGCAGTGGCTGTTTGGTCGACATGGCCCGCTTTGGACTGCCGCCTGAACCCACAGTCAGGGCGACGGTCGAGGCGGGTGCTGATCTGGTCACGTTTAGCGGCGATAAACTGCTTGGTGGGCCGCAGTCTGGAATCATTGTTGGCCGGGCTGATCTCATTAAGCGCATTAAAGAGAACCCCCTCAAGCGCGCCTTAAGAGTCGACAAAACGGTGCTGGCAGGATTGTTGTCAGTCTTGCAGCTGTACCGAGATCCAGAGTCTCTGCCTCAGCGGTTGCCACTGCTGGCGGATTTAACGCGGTCAGTCGATGACATCGAAAAAGCTGTGCAGCGAGTGCTACCAGTAGTGCGTGAGGCAGTCGGTGAGGAGTTTGTTACTGACGGACTCGATTGCAAGAGTCAGATTGGCAGCGGCGCGCTCCCGTTGGAGCTGATGCCGAGCCGTGCAATTGCCATCTCACTGCGCTCAGGACAGAGCGATGCTGCACTGACCGAGCTGGCTGCAACGCTGCGTGCATTGCCGAAGCCTATAATAGGACGCCTCTCGGATGGTTCACTCATTCTCGATCTGCGGTGTTTGCGAGATGAGCAAGGCTTTTGCGAGCAGTTGCGCAGTCTGTAGCCGAGGTATCGTCTTTTCTAGCTTTGGCTGTTGACGACTTTTGCGCCAACTTCTCGTGTCCCTGCCAAGAAAAAAAGCAGCGAGGCGATCGACGCGGCGAGCATCATGAGCAACAGCGGATACACCGTACCGTTAAAGATAACAGCGACAAGTTGTGCCGCGATAGCCGAAAAAGCCATCTGTAAAAACCCAGTCAAGCCCGACGCGGTGCCCGCGAAACGAGGAAATTCGTTAATCGCCGCAGCCTGTGCATTCGGCAGTGTGATGCCATTGCCGAGCACAGCGATGGCGACAGGGATAAATAGCGCGAGTGGGTGGTGAAAGCCGAGGAGCTGCAAAACGATGGCACTGACTATACCAACTATGCCGGTGCTGGCACCGAGCATAATTAAACGATTGATACCGAGAGTCCGGCCGAAGTGACGCGCAATATAATTGCCGACCATAAACCCTAGCGGCACCATAATAAAATAGTAGCCATATTCTGTGGGAGGGCGGTTGAGCACAGTGATCATGATTTCGGGCGCAGCCGAGATGAAGGCAAAAAACACCACAGAGACAAAGCTTACGCAGAAGGCATAGCCTCGAAACGCGCGTGAGCGAAATAGATGGGCAAAGTTACCAAGCATCGCACCGACACCGTCGAAAGGCACCGGCTCTGCCAACGTTTCGACGAGAGAGGAGCGCAGCACGAGCAGAATGCCGAGGCTGAGTACTGCCATAACAAGAAACACCGACTCCCAGCCAAAGCGATGCATCAGTTCACCGCCTAGGGCGGGCGACAGCATGGGCATCACTACCATCACCATAACGAGTGTTGCAATCACTCTCGCGGCCTGCTCAGGGCCATACACATCCCTTACGATTGCGCGCGCAAGCACAAGCCCGACGGCGCCGCCAAACGCTTGAATAATTCGGCCGAGAATCAGCATCTCGATCGTGTTGGCGAAATAGCAGAAAAGCGAGCCGATGATGGTTATGCACAGGCCTAGCAGCATAATAGGCCGCCGGCCGAACTGATCCGAGAGAGGCCCATAGGTGAGAGTGCCAATCGCAATCGCGAGCATGGACAGGCTAAGAGTGAGCTGCGCGACCTCAGCGCTGACGGCGAACGTTTCTTTGATAACCGGAATCGCAGGGAGCAATATTTGCATTGCGGTAGGGCCGAGAGCCGAGGTTGCCGCGAGAAGGATAATGACTCGTTTGGCTAGGGTGTTCTCAATGTTCACAATTTTCCCGTGGCGAGCCACGTTGTGGCGCGCAGTAAAGGTGTCGTCTAATCCCCAGTCGCTCAGTCACGCGCGGATTTGCAGGCCGCCTTACCTAAGTTTGTGCAATTTGATCTGCTTAAGCACCCGGCTTAAAAATCAGGTAGCGAGGTGTCATTGCCGTAACTCTGCGATCTCAATACTACGCTCGCGCCCATAATTGCCGATCGTTGAGCTTTACTCAGCTCGACGCCGATACTGAACAGTTGGCGCTGAAACTCAACGGCGACCAAGGCGCTATCGTTAGCAAGAGGCAGAGAGAGGATGGCTGGGGAATCGCCAGTAAGTGACTCGCTTTTACGCGTAGGAGTGTAGCATGAAATTACTGCCTCTTCGCTGTCGCGAAGGCAAAGGGTGTTCGCACTTATCTCTAATGCTAGCCCCTCGGGTGATGCCTCAAAACGAGGTGAGATTGATAACCTATCAGCTAACGCGAGTGCGGAGGGTGTGCCGTCATGACTAATGGCGACAGGAATGCCTGCGCCGAGTCGGCGAGCAAGGCTTGGGTCTTGGCGCAGTGAGGCGCTAAAAAAGCTGCGCGCCGAGCCGCTGTCGCCTTTTAGCCAATACGCGCGAGCCATATGCCACTGGACTCGCGCGCGGAGCATCGCTTCGGCATCGGGTAGCAGTGAGAGGGCGAGCGTGCCTTCATCTATCACTCCGTCAGAATCGTGTCGCAAAGCCGCAGATTCGGTAGCGAAAGAGTGTTTGTAGCCCTGCGCGCCGCTGAAAGAGCCCCGGGTCTCTGCGTCTTCGATTAGCGAGGTAAAGACACCCGCGCCGAGCAGGCGTGCGATTTCAGGCTCTATCCATTCGGGTATGTGAACGTCGAGCGGACCATAGGGACGCAGGCGATTTCGCATGGTCTCGGCGTTAGCGAAAAGTGACGCTGCTCGGCGACCCGCGCGCCAAGCGGCAAGTCGAGTGAGTTGCGCCGAGGCGGTGGCAGAGAGTCTGACTCCCCACTCTTGAGCCGCTGCAAATTCTAGCTGGCGTTCATAGTCGGCGCGAAAGGCGAGGGCGGTAAGCAATGCCGCAATCGCATCTTTCTGTGCATCGTCGGCGCTAAAATTGCCATTGCGATCGGGCTGATTCAACGCGGATTCGGCAAGCCGCGCAGCCTCTTCAGTGTATCCGGCGAGCAGTAAAAAAGTCGCACTGGCAAGAAAGTGTTCGGCGCGATTGCTAACACCAATAAGCGGATCTTGCCTGTTACGCCAGACGAGCATTTGTTCTAACGCGCTCTGCGCATTGTCGAACCGACCCTGGGCGAGCGTAAGGTAGAGCTTCTGTATCCAAGGATTAGAAACACTGCTCGGGTTTGGGTAGCGCGTCGCTCTGTCTATTAAACGCTCAGCTTGATCGATGCGCAGCCTGCTCAAGGCGACTTCTGCGGCGTTTGTCAGGGTGACGGTGCTTAATTCTTCTCGTGTATTTTGCGCAGCCTCGTCTAATTCTAGCGCCTTGTCGCACGCGGGTGCAGCCTGCGACTCTTGAGGGGCGCTGAGTTCTACTGCACAGAGTGTGTTCCACGCCTGCGCTTCGGAAAATCGGTCGACGTCATCCTTGGCAAGAACGCGAAGCGCGCTTTGCCGGGCGTCCTCGAAACGGCCTAGTTTGATTAAAGGCCAGCCTTTATAGGGTTCGAGGTCGACCCCATACGCTTCGGCCAGGGCATCGAGATAGCGAAGAGACTCTTCTTGATTGCCGATGAGTTGATGCACCGACGACAGTTGATTAAGGGTGAGGTAATGCCACAGTGGTGTCTCGGGCGCTGAACCTTCGGGGAGATCGGTGCCTGCCCCGACCATCTGATCGAATGAGCGAATTTTGCTGTTTGCCTCAGCCTGGTTAAGGTGGAAAAGCGCGCGCGGCACATTGCCTTCGACGGTGAGCAACACCTCGGCGAGCGTGTAGTGTGCAGCGGAGGAGGTTGGGGCAGAAGTAAGCCACTGTTCCGCAAGCTCGCGCGCACGGATACGCTGACTGGCATCGAGCGCACTGCAGACGGCAAGGGCTTCGGGCTCGACAATCGAGCGAAGGCCAAAACAAATTTCCGGCGCAGGCAATTCAATTTCGCTGAGATTTTGGCCTGTCGCACCGCAGCTTAAGCATGCGGATACGACGGCACCGAGCAATAAAATTTGCTTAACGTGCTGAGACCTCTCATGTGTTGATTGGTGCTTTTTCCGGCGCAGTGCCATCACTCTTAGGCCTCAGCGTAGGGTAGATCTAGCGAGTTGCTCCATCGAAGGCAGCATGAGTTCGCGTAGCAGCGCGATCACATCTCCGGCACCTGGGGCGAGTTCCAAGCGGTGGGCGAAGACACGGGGCAACAGTTTTTCTATGTCGGCTGCGCTCACATAGTTGCGGCCGTCCAATGCGGCAGCGGCTTTCAACGCTGGCAGCATAAGCACAATGCTGCGGGTAGAGTTTCCTTGCAGAACGCGTGGATCGCTTCTCAAATCCCGAGAGATATCAACTAAAGCGACTTTTACTGCGCTGCTTATTTCGACTTCAGAATCGATAATCCTCCGCGCATGCAATAGGTCAATCTGACTCACTGTGCGGCTGTGCACGGCCTCGTCGTCATGGAGTGTTTGTTGTCGATCAAGGTGAGTGGATAAGACTTCGAGTTCAGCCTCGCGATCGATATGCTGCATGGTGAGTTTGAATAAAAATCTGTCCAGCTGAGGGGTCGGCAACGGGTAAGTGCCAACCAGATCAAGCGGATTCTGAGTAGCAATAACGAAGAATAATTCGCCGAGTGGATAGGTTGTGTTGTCGACAGAAACTTGTTTCTCGCCCATCGCTTCGAGCATCGCCGATTGCACTTTTGGCGAGGTGCGATTGATCTCGTCGGCTAGCACAACATGAGCAAAAAGAGGGCCGCGGCGGAAATGAAAGCTATTATTACTTGGGTCGAATATCGGCACGCCGGTGACATCCGAAGGCAACAGATCGGGGGTAAACTGAATGCGGCGGAAGGCGGCGATCCCTGACTCGGCGCCCGATTCATCGCCAGAGACGTTAGGCGGCATCTGGCCGACGATTGCTTCGCCCAACGTCTTCGCGAGCGTAGTCTTGCCGGAGCCAGGAAAGTCTTCGAGGAGCACATGGCCGTCGGCGACTAGCGCGATGACGCAAAGCTCAATGACCTCATCGCGGCCAATCACTTTTGTTTTAACAATGTTAACGAGTTTTAGGAGTGTCGCGCGCGCAGCGTCTAACTCATTTGCTTGCTTGGCAGGCACGTGGGGTGCATCAAAAGACGCGATCGTCTCATCGCTCTCTTTTTTATAGTTCTCTGTTTCATGCTCAAAACTCATGTAAAGCTCCAATCGGGCTAGCGTATTGTCGACCAGCTAAAGGGGTGTAGGGCGCCTAGCAATCTACGCCAGAGAGGAATATTGGCCTTCAAATCTGAAGAAACCGATTGTTCTAGCGCTTGCCAGTCGTCTGCACTCATACTCGGCGCTGCGGCTATGCTTCGATCTGGTTGCTCAGCGCTGTCGGCTCGATTTGAAAAGCCTAACGTTGCGGCTAAATGCGCTCGCGTAAGCGGCGCGAGGCCGGGTGTGAGGGCGTTGCAGCGGGCTGCAAAGGCCTCTCGCGATTCACCGTAGTGTCGTCTGAGCCCCGAGTCGGCGAGACGGTCGAGTGTCGCTCGATAGCCGGTGCGCGGCCGGCTCGCTTGCGAGCCGAAGCGCGGTGCGAGTCGCCGCTGCATTTTGGCAAAATACCCCAAGAGCGCAATGATGACCGCGGCGTATGTAAGCCAGCGGCCTGCCTGCTGCAGCAAGGCTAGGGGATCGAAGGTGGACTCCCGTTTGCTGTCGATAAACTGCTCGAAAGACGACTCGTTGCGCAACATGTCGCCTAGCAGTTGTTGCAGATTGTCCTGTGGATCGGTGGTCATATCGACAAGGGTCTGCTGAGGTGCCGGATCGATTATGACCCAGCCCACACCTTCGAAGTAAATCTCGGGCCAAGCGTGGCCATGGATCGCTTGGATAAGCAGAGCAGAGCCGCCAGCGCGATTGCTCGCAGGGACAGAATAGCCCACGCCAACGCGAGCAGGAATGCCGAGACTGCGATACATATACACCGCCGAAAAGGCAAAGTGGACGCAGTAACCGGTGAGATCGCCGAAGAGGAAAGAGGCGGCAGGGTCTGCCTCGGCGGCGTGCACATTTTTGAGACTATAGATTCCGTTCTCGTCGAGATACTGCTTAATGGTCCACGCGCGTGCGAAGGCGTCCTGCGCAAATTCTGGCTTTAGCGAGGCGGTTAGCGAGTTCGCAAGGTCGGCATAGCGCGGATCATCCGGCAGCTTGAGGTATTCAGCGGCAACGTCGCTGCGCCAATTTTTATTGCCAACCTCTCGTCCCAGCAGAACATCAAAGTCGAAAAGCGGCACCTGTGAAATCGCTTCATAAGTGCTGTCGAAGCGCGTGGCATTAGGGTTAGGAATGCGCGAATAGCGGGTGGGCGTGTCGAGTCCGAAAGGTGCGCGGTGCGGTGCCAGTGTGCCAATAGTTGTGCGCACGCCTTTGCGGGGCGCCTCCGAGGCTGGTGAGATTGCGTAGTTTAGGCCGGCTTCGTTACCTGAAGCGAGCGAGTCGGCTGCGCTGGCATCAAAACCTCTAAGCAAATCTGTGTCCATATCTGGGCGCGTCGCGTAATCGATGCGTTGTCCGTCGAATTGAGAGTAGGCCGATTCACGGAAATAGTAGGAGCCATCAGCGGGCTCATAGTCGTCATGAAAAACAACAACAGCAACTGGCGCGGCCTTATCCTTCGGGTCGTTGGTGCTGTCTTGGAAGGGATTGTCTTCCTGTGGGCCACTTCCCTGCTGCCCTGTCAGGCCGAGGTCGTTCGTGAGCTCAGGGGTTGGCAAGCCGAAGCGGCTAACGAAGAGCATCAGCAACAGGCTCACGGCAGTCAGGACCAAGAGATGATAGAGCACTCGACCTTTGCTTGACTCCTGCAGGTTGATCGCAGTCAGCAAGAGCAGACAAACAGCGCCTATCGCCATTAGTAAATAGGCGGGGTCGTAGCCGCGGATGAGGGCGAAGTCGCCTAACAGGAAGGGGCGATCGATCATGCCGTTGCGATGGGCGGTGAGCGTAAACACAACCGCACAGGCAATGAATAGAAGCTCGCCTATCCTGCCGACAGCACCCCGCTGCGAGAGCAGATGTAGGCTTCCACAGAAAGCGGCTGCGAGCGTGAAACCCGCGATGAATTCACCCGCGCTGTAGAGGCTAAGCGGATTGCCCGATGCTGTGGAGCTCGCGCTAAGCAGTGAGCCTGCCTCGCTGCCATTTCGTAGCACGGTGGCCAGTAGTAAGCCGGTGCCGGCAAAAACGAAAGCGAGGATTGCCGCAGCGCCAAACCGCAGCTGCAAGGCTCGACTTGAATGGGGGAGTGCGCAGAGAATAAGCGGGCCAAGCAGTGCGCCAAGTATGGTGCCAAGTGAACCGCTCGCTATCGTGAGCGGCAGGCTTATAAGCCAAGCGGCGAACGCGACAGCCCCGAGGCGAAATAGCTGAGTTAGGCCGAAACGACGCTCAAGGTTGTTGGTCGCCGACTGTGTCGGGCCGCCGTTGGTGTGAAAGAGAGGGGGTGGCTTAGCCAAGAATCGCATCCTCAAGGTCAGAGATTTTTACTAAATCTCCGCTAGTCCTGTCCACTAATACGGTCGATTCTACGCGCTGGCTCAGGGTGGTCAAATCCAATACTGGGGAAGCCTTGAGTGTCTTCGCTAGCACGTTCGAAGAGAGCACGTTCGAAGAGCGCACGTCCGAATCTTTCCACAGCGCCCTGTGCAGGCGCGACTTTGGTGTGCGCCTGCCGACTATGTCGACTCCGATAACCAGATTAAGACGACACGCGCGTGATTGAGCAGTCGCGGCGAGCCTAGCCAACACCTCTGAGTCGCGGGCGCTCGCGAAGACGAGGCAGTGGCTGCAGTGCTGAGCGGCTAGAAACCTGTCTAAGCCATAGCTGTGAGGAGCTAACTCCTCTGGCGCGGCAGAGTCAGCAATCGCGACAAGCGCGTCGGCCAGGTTCCGGTATTCGTTTGCGCGACCATTATCATTGCCTGCGCCGTCGGCGCCAAAGTGCCAATCGTCCCCGAGCAAGCCGCTTTCTAGAGTCAGTCTTGCTAAGGCAGCCGCGGCTTCGTCGCCCGTCCCGCTAACCAAATAGGCACAGGCTTTGTCGTCGAACGCGACGCTCCGCTCGGGTAACCGGACATTAAGCTGGCGATTGCGGGCGAAGCCCTTCCACATAATATCGCGCACCGAATCGCCGGGTGCGTAGGGCCGGATTTCCATCCGATCCCCCAAAGGCTCACCGTTTGTCTCTGGCAAACCGTCGGCGGTTATGCGGGCGCGCTGCAAGGTAAAAGGGTGATAAGCGCCGAGTCGGGGCAAAATCATGTGTGCAAGAGGCTGGGTGGCGAGCCAACTGTAACTACACAGCCCGAGTGCATCTCGAACCTCGAAGCGACGGATTACGGCATCGTTTTTCCCTCGGTGAGCGGGGACGATGGTTTCATGAAGGCGATTATCTCGTCGCCGTTCGTTTAGCGTTTCAGTATTGGCTGGCGAAACGATTCGCCAGTTTAAGCGTACGAGCGGAAGCCAGGTTATTGCGGGCAGCGAGAACTCGGTGCTGTTGTGATACCCCGCCTCGAATGCTGCCGCACTCGATCGTGAGCTCGGTTGACACTCCAATGCGCGCATCACTTTGCGCTGCACGACTAGCCCACCGATGACCGTGGCGAAAAGAGAAAGGATAACAACGAACAGTGCGCACAGGCAGAGGGCGAAAACCACAAGGTCCATGCTGCCATAGCCAATTAGGCGCAGCGCGCCTGCCGATAAAACTAGCGCGAGGCTGCCCTGTAGCGTTAAGGGAAAATGTGACAGCAGCGCAGAAACGAACGCGCGCGCTCTCCTTAAGTTGAGGGTTAACCGGGAGCCTTCACTGCGGAGTACTTCTTGCATGGGGTGTCTCGAAGACGAGTCTATTTGTTCGCGCGGTTTGCAACCAGTTGTTCAACCACAGCCGGTTCTGCGAGAGTCGTTGTATCGCCGAGCGAATCGAGTTCGTTGGCCGCGATCTTACGAAGAATGCGGCGCATGATTTTGCCAGAACGCGTCTTCGGCAGCCCCGGGGCGAATTGAATAATCTCGGGGCGCGCGAAAGCACCAATCTCGGTAGCCACGAACGCGCGAAGAGCCGCCTTGAGATCGCTCGATTCATCGACCCCGTCCATAAGGGTGACATAGGCATAGATCGCTTGCCCTTTGATGTCGTGCGGATAGCCAACCACCGCCGCTTCGGCGACGCTTGCGTGCAATACCAGCGCACTTTCAATCTCGGCAGTGCCCAAACGGTGTCCAGAAACATTGATGACATCGTCGACGCGGCCGGTTACCCAGTAGTAGCCATCGGCATCGCGGTGCGCGCTGTCGCCGGTAAAGTAATACCCCGGATACGCCGTGAAATACGTGTCGATACAGCGCTGGTGGTCGCCGTAGATACTGCGAAGCTGACTTGGCCAGGTCTGCCCGAGGACTAGATTGCCGGTAGCGACACCGTCGAGTTCGTTACCGTCGGCATCGAGCAGCGCAGGTTTTACGCCAAAAAACGGGAGTGAGGCCGAGCCTGGCTTTAAGTCGGTTACCCCCGGCAGCGGTGTAATCATGATAGCGCCGGTTTCGGTTTGCCACCACGTGTCGACGATGGCGCAGCGGTTCTCGCCCACAACGCGGTAGTACCATTCCCATGCTTCGGGATTAATTGGCTCGCCGACGCTGCCCAAAAGTCTGAGTGAGGATCGCGAGGTACGGGTTACGGGCTCGTCGCCAGACGCCATGAGTGCGCGGATTGCGGTGGGTGCGGTATAGAAAATATTCACTTTGTGCTTATCGATCACCTGCCAGAAGCGCGAGACATCTGGGTAGGTTGGCACACCTTCAAACATAAGGGTCGTGGCACCATTGGCCAGCGGCCCATACACAATGTAGCTATGGCCGGTAACCCAGCCAACGTCGGCGGTACACCAGTAGATATCGCCTTCGTGATAATCGAACACGTATTTGTGGGTTATGCTCGCCCCAAGTAAATAGCCGGCGGTGGTGTGAAGAACGCCCTTGGGCTTGCCGGTCGATCCCGAGGTGTAGAGGATAAACAGGGGGTCCTCTGCTGCCATTAATTCTATTGGGCAGTCGGCTGACTGCGCACTCGTACTTTGGTGATAGCACACGTCACGGGCGTCGTCCCATGCCACTTTTGCGTGGGTGCGGCGCACGACGAGTACTGTGTGCACAGCTGGGCAGTCGGCGACTGCTAGGTCAACATTCGCTTTTAGCGGTATCGCGCGTCCGCCGCGCATGCCCTCGTCTGCGGTAATAACCACCTGACAGTCCGAGTCCAGAATCCGGTCTTTAAGTGACTCTGGAGAAAAGCCCCCGAAGACAACCGAATGTACAGCACCTATGCGTGCGCAGGCGAGCATTGCATAGCTCGCCTCGGGAATCATTGGCATGTAAATGCAGACCCTGTCGCCTTTCTTAACGCCGCGCGCTTTGAGTGCGTTGGCAAGCCTGCCGACCGCTTCATGCAGCGCCTTGTAGGTGATGTGAGCATCGTCATTGGGGTCGTCGCCTTCCCAAATAATCGCTGTCTGCGCCGAGCGATGCTCTAGGTGTCTGTCGATGCAGTTGTAGGCGACATTAAGTCGCGCGCCCTCGAACCATTTAGAGTCGGCGGTGGCGAAATTACCGCCGCTCACATGACGCCATGGCTCATGCCAATGCAGCAGGCTGCCAGCCTGTTCGGCCCAGAATTCCTCGGGGTTTTCGATAGACTGGGTGTACATCGCCTCGTACTGAGCCTTGTCGAGATGGCTTTGAGCGGCGGCTTGTTCTGTCACGGGATAGCGCTTGCTGCTAGACATAGAAAGGGATTCCAGGGTCGCCGAAGGGCGTAACGGCCGAAGTTAACTCACGTTCCGAGTATGCCGCAAAGGCACCCCCATCTCAACGCAGTCTCGGGCTGTGGCATGAGTGTTTGGCGCGCGGGTGAAGCCGAATAAATCGCTGGACTAAAAGCCTAAGAAAGAAAAAGACTAGGGTTTATAGGGCGACTAAACCGACACTCTGAGGTTGTCGATCAGCCGGGTGCTGCCTAGGAAAGCAGCGGCGAGTATAACGAGGTGGGAGTCTTCCCGTGTCGCCGGCCGCAAGGTTGCTGAATTGGCAATGGCGAGGTAATCGGGTTGCAGACCAGCGTCCTGTAGCTGTTGTTTTCCCGCCTGGATTAGGCGTTTGAAATCTTGATCGCCCGCTGCGAGCGCGTCGCCGATGCCCTTAATGGTTTGGTAGAGCAGCGGTGCGACTGCCTTCTGTTCGGCTGACAGGTAACCGTTACGAGAAGAGAGAGCGAGTCCACTTGCCTCGCGCGCTGTTTCGATACCGTGAACGCTGACGGGCAGCGCAAGGTCGTCGACCATTTTTCGAATAATCGAGAACTGCTGATAGTCTTTGAGGCCAAAATAGGCGGCGTCGGGCTGCACAATATTAAACAGTTTGGTGACCACCGTGGTAACGCCGTCGAAGTGCCCCGGACGGCTCGCGCCGCAGTAGTGAGTGCCAAGTTCTGGTACCTGCACTCGCGTGCTGGCCTGCATGTCGTCGCCATAGAGCTCGGCGGCGCTCGGCAAAAACAGAAAGTCACAGCCGGCAGCAATGAGCGCGGCGGTATCGGCATCGAGCGTGCGCGGATAGGAGTCGAGGTCTTCGTTAGCGCCGAACTGCAGTGGATTGACAAAAATACTCACGACGACAAGGTCATGTTCGCCGCGTGCGCGAGAAACGAGGGATAGGTGCCCCGCGTGCAGATTGCCCATGGTTGGGACAAAGCCAAGTGTGTTGGCCGCGGCGCCACTGAGGGCCGACTGCAGTGACTCGATAGTCTCAAATATTTGCATGGTCGAATAAGCGCCGGCTAGTTAAAGCAGTGTTCTTCTGCAGGGAATTTTTGTGATTTCACGTCCGCTACATAATTGCGCAGCGCGCCAGGAATGCCGTCGGTAGAATCGGTTAAGAAGTTTTTGACAAACTTTGGCGTGATTGGCGAGACGCCTAGCACGTCATGCAGCACCATAATTTGGCCTGTCGTATCGGGGCCTGCGCCAATACCTATGACAGGGATTTCGAGGCTATCGGTAACCAGTTTTGCGAGCTCGCGCGGAACGCATTCGAGAAGTAAGACGCTCGCGCCTGCGTCCTGCAGTAGCTTCGCTTCTTGGAGTATCGCTTGCGCCTGAGCGGTATCGCGCCCTTGCACATGGAAACCACCGATGCGATTGACTGACTGCGGCGTCAGTCCCATATGCGCGCAAACAGGAATGCCGCGTTCGGCGAGCAGGCGCGTAGTATTTTCGATCCAAGCCCCGCCCTCTAGTTTCACCATATGGGCGCCTGCACGCATTAACGCTGCAGCGTTTTCAAGTGTTTGTGTCTCTGAGGCATAGCTCATGAACGGCAAGTCTGCAACCAGAAGCGCGCCGCGGTTGCCGCGCTTCACGCACTGCATGTGATACACCATGTCATCCATCGTGACGGGGAGCGTGCTGTCATGACCCTGTAAGACCATGCCTAGCGAGTCGCCTACGAGCAAAACTTCGACGCCGGCCTCGCTCGCGATACCAGCAAAGCAGGCGTCGTAAGCGGTGAGACAGGCGAATTTTTCGCCGCGCGCCTTGATCTTATGCAGAGTAGTGAGGGTGACGTTTTTAATCTGGCTTTGGCTGCTCATGATGTCGAAGGGTCCGCATTGTCGGGTAGAGTTGTCGGGTAAAGTTGTCGGGTGAAGGAGCGCGAACAATTCGCTGTCCGCCTTCTCTTGAAAGGCTAGTTTACGACCCTTAGAGTCTGGCGAATAGCCATCTTTGTTGATTTTTCCGACGCTAGTTTTCTTTGCGCGCGGGCTTGCGGCGGCGAGCTTTGCGTTTGGGCTTTTGTTCACGCGGCAGCTGCTCGAGCATATTTTCGCGTTCTTCGGCGCTCGCCTCTTGGAATTCCGTCCACCATGAGCCCACCCCACCGAGGTTTTCGCCACCGTCTTCTCGCAGAAGCAGGAAGTCGTAAGCAGCGCGGAATCGCGGGTGATCATAGGCGCCCTCGGCGGCTCTGCGGTTGCGGGTTTCGAGCCGCGCCTGCATCTCCCAAATTTCTTTAGTCACCTGAGTGAAACGCTTCGGAATAGAGGTGTAGGTAAGCTGTTCGGCCAATGCGCTGTTAGCAGCGACATTGAATTGCTGAGCAGCATTGAGCTTTGGCAGGGAGTTCAGCTCGAGTTTAAGCTTCACCACAGGCCAAAGAAGGGCGGCATACAGAAAAGCTGGGGTGACTGACTTGCCCTCGGCTAAGCGGTTGTCGGTGTTCTTTAACGCGAGTTGCAGCAGCTCTGCTGCGTTGTCTCGCGCTTTAAATCGCGTCAGCAGTGCACGAAGTGTCGGCGCAAAGAGGTAATTACCTGGCTGGTATTTTTGTAACAAAGCAAACGTTGCTTCTGCCTGGCCGCTCGCGAGAAGCTTGATCGTTTCGTCGAACAGACGGGCGGGGGAAATAGACTCGAGCAAGTAAGCGAGCTCATTTATAGGCTTGAGCGTTTCTTCTTCGATATCAAAATCGAGTTTGGCGCTGAAGCGCAGTGCGCGCAGCATCCGCACGGGGTCTTCTTTATAACGTTCTGCTGGGTCGCCAATCATGCGGATCTTGCGGTCTTTTAAGTCCTGCATCCCAGTGCTGAAATCGAGAATCGCAAAATCAGTAGTTCTGTAATACAAAGCATTGACGGTGAAATCTCTGCGCAACGCGTCTTCGTCGACATTGCCATAAACGTTGTCACGCAGAATCATGCCTGCGGTCGAATGCGCCGAATCAAGGTTGCGTATGCCTTTGCGCGAGCTGTTTTCGCCGAGCTCGACAGCGACATCATGTGGCGCGCGAAAGGTAGTTGCTTCGATAATTTCTCGGCCATAGCGCAGATGCACGATCTTAAACCTACGCCCGATAATGCGGGAGTTGCGAAATAAGCTGCGTAGCTCTTCGGGTGTCGCATCGGTAGCAATGTCGAAGTCTTTTGGGCGCTTCTCGAGGAGCAGGTCGCGCACGCCACCGCCGACGAGATAGCCTTGGAAGCCCGCGGAGTCGAGTTTGCGCAGAACGCTCAATGCGTTGTCAGATATATGGCGCCGCGACACAGTGTGCTCGTCGCGGGGAATCAGGGTTGCCTTATCTAGGCCTAGAGGATGATCTTCTTTGTGCATTGCTAACGGCGTAGCTCGCTTTCAGGCCTTGCGCTGTAATTATCGAGATGAGGTTCAGCGAGGCGAGGTAATGATGACCCGCTGAATACCATGCTGCAGCGGCTAAAGACGGCATAATACACTGATATGCTGAGATTAAAAGAGAGGGGAGGTGAGGAGGGTGTCTGACGTAAGCGCGTGAACCGGTAAACACGCCGCAGAAAGAGGGCTTAAGAAAGGAAACTTAAGAGGGTGGGCTTAAATAGGCCTAGAAACACACTCCTGCATAATGAGGATAATCAGGAATAGAACAAGGAATCTCAGAATTGAAAAAGGGATGCAAAGCATCCCCCAATTCGTCTGAATTGCCTCTCCGATTTTATCAAATATGATCACTCATGACCCAAAGGTCGAGCAATCGGAGCGCTCAGTAATGTTGTTGGTAGTCCTATTTTCTTTTGTTTTTAGACCGCCTTTCTTATTGTTTTCTAACAGTGTTTTTGTTGTGCACCAACCTAGTTTCGCTCAAATCAGAAGCTTTTACGTGCCATTTTTATTTTTTTGACTCTTATTATTAGTATTTATTGTTATTGTGCGTAGAAGGGTTGCAGTAACTGTGCCACAAAATTCAATTACCTAAAATTCAATCAGTTAGTTGTTTTCTTCTTTGAATTCAGTCGGCCGAAACTGTCACACTGTTACTATTCAGCGCTAAAAAGTGTGTAGATAGGTAGCGGTAACAAACGTTACGCTTCTTGCTTCTTCTTTCGTGGAATGCCGAAGCGTTGGCGACGCTCCCAGAGGCACTTTCGACTTATGCCCAGTTTCTTTGCAAGCTGGGTTTCGTTCATCATGTCCTCGTGCTCTACAACGAAGCGCTGAAAATAGTCCTCCAGCGAGAGCTCTTCTATTGCAGCACTGGCAGCGATCGGTGCTTCGGCGACGATTTCGGTGAGTCGGGGCTTCTCAGTCTCAATCGCAAGTAGCTCTTCGCCAATCACCGCGTCCTCGGCAAGGACAACTGCACGCTCTATAGCATTCTCGAGCTCGCGTACGTTACCTGGCCAAGGGTATTTAGCGATTGCCTGGCTCGCGCTGTCTGCGAAGCTCAACACTGGGGTCTTGAGGCGTTTGCAGGTTCTGATAAGGATCGCGTCTGCAAGTTCGAGTATATCGTTGCCTCTATCGCGTAGCGGTGGAATGAGCAGGGTCATCACATTGATGCGGTAGTAAAGGTCTTCTCTAAAAAGGCCATCAACGACGAGTTGCTTGAGATCGCGGTGGGTGGCGACCACGAGCCTGACGTCAACCTTCTTTGACTGCACCGAGCCGACTTTCCGTATTTCGCTCTCTTGGAGGACACGCAGCAATCGCGCCTGTGCTTCCAATGGCAGTTCTCCGATCTCGTCAAGGAAGAGTGTGCTGCCGTGGGCAGCTTCGACCAGCCCAGTCCTTGTCGCAGTCGCGCCGGTAAAAGCGCCTTTCTCATGACCGAACAGTTCTGACTCGATAAGATTTTCGGGAATTGCCGCGCAGTTAACAGAAATCATCTCATTGTCACAGCGGCTGCTTAATTTATGGATTGCCTTTGCGACGAGTTCTTTGCCTGTCCCTGACTCGCCGTTAATTAACACGGTTGAGTTGGTCAGCGCGACTTTGCGTATGCGGCGGAAAAGTTCCATCATCTGCGGGCAGCTACCAATCATGCCATGCACGGGAGGCTCGAATTCGTCTGCAGTAGCGAGCTCTATCCCACCCGCGTGGTCCCGCAGGACTTTCGCTACAGACTCAAGAAGCTCGGAGTGCTCGAAAGGCTTGGCAATGTAATCAACCGCGCCCAGTTTCATTGAGTCGATAGCTGAACGGATGCTCGAATAGCTCGTCATTATGAGCACGGGGCGAGTCGTCGCTTTAATGAGGTCGGTACCCGGTGCGCCCGGTAATCTTAGGTCGCTGAGCACAACATCAAAGCTGTTGATGTCGAAATTATCTAACGCCTCTTGAACGCTGCCGGCCTCGCTCACCTTATATTCATGGCGTTCGAGTAGGCGGCGGAGTGAGCTGCGAATAACCGCTTCGTCTTCTACGACTAGAATGTGATTTGCTGCTGTCATGAGCCTGCTCTAAATAGGATCTTAAGATGGTGTGGATGGGCCAATCTCGGCCTGTGGTCATTGTCCAGAGTTTACTCGGGTTAGGTCCTCAGAAATGATTCGCGATCATTCTTTAGCGATTTACGCGCAGTAATCATCCTTGAGAGAACGGATCATAGCAGGGAAATTTGAGTAATACCTGTGTCCCCGTGCCCCGTGCCCTGTCGACTGGGCTGATTATATCAATATTTCCATTCAAATCTTCAACAATGCTGAATACGAGCGAGAGGCCTAATCCTGTGCCTTCGCCGGCCTCTTTGGTTGTGAAGAAGGGATCAAAGACGCGACTCTTTATGGCGTTTGGTATGCCTATGCCGAAATCGGTGACACTAATATTGATGTGAGTGCCCATGTTTTTTGCGGCGAGGACGATTGTTCCACCCTCTTGCGAGGCATCGCGCGCGTTGTTAATAAGATTGATGAGGACTTGCAGCAGCCGCTGTGAGTCACCCAGGATTGCAGCCTCCGGATCGCAATCGATCTCAAGCTGCATGTCCTTGTTTTTCTTGTCGAGTGAGACGAGGGTCTGTGCCTGAGCAATACATTCGCTTATTAAGACGCGTTCGTTCTCGTGCATCAGTTTGTTGGTGCCGGCATGCGCAAAATTAACGAGCGACTGGAGAATCTTTGAAGTACGGTCTGTCTGCTCGATTATCTGCTGGGCGAGTCCGGTAAGCTCGCTGTCTTTGTACTCGTCTCGAATAATCTGTGCGAGACAGGCGATACCCGTTATGGGATTGCCTATTTCATGCGCGACACCCGCGGCGAGGCGGCCGATAGACGCGAGTCTTTCGCTGTGGGTAAGTCCGGCTTCGAGGATTTCAGTCTCCGTCATATCCTCCATCAATATGATTAGGCCTTCGTTGCTGCTGCCTGTCTCGCCGCTTTCTTCGATGAGCGCCTTGTGCAGATTAACGGTGCGCTTAGTTGCCGCGAGTTCGAAGCTCTGTTTATAAGAGTGATCGATGTCTTCACCGATGAATTCTTCAAGCACAGTGAGCCAGGGCTCGGGCAGGTCATCTAGCTGCGAGCCAACCACGTCGGCGCTGCTGATTTCGGTGAACTCTTCGAGCGCGCGATTCCACATGATGATCTCGCGGTCGGAGCTAAGCGAGCAGACACCGAGCGGTAAGTCTAAGAGGATCTGGCGGTGATAGCGGCGCAGATTATCGAGGTCGGCAGCCATGCCCGACAGGTTGCTGCGGTAAGCCTCGATTCGATTTTCGATCACCGTGACATCCGAACTCCCGTGTTGTGAGACGATGCTGTAAGGCAGATAACTGTCGATAATTTCGCGTGCGATAGACGGGCCTAGAAGCCCTGAGAGATTTGCCTCGAGGCGCCCTCGTAATAGCCGCATTGCGTAAGGCCGGCGGTCATCCTTTTTGAGGCCAAGATCTTGCAACGCCTGCCCGACTTCTCGGGTTGCGGTGCGCTCGCCTAGCGGCTTGCTCAGACTTTTGATGAAATCCCCAGCAGACTTGGCGACCAAGCCGCTACGTTTACGGCGCTTAATTGTGTCGAGCGTGCAAAGGTCTGCCGAGCTGCGTTCTTCGTCACTACTGCCAAAATAGAGTGAGCCAAAAATGAAGGCGAGGCAGTTGATGATAAGCGACAGCGCTGCGGTCTCGCGCCAATTAATCACGATATCACTGAAGCTGTAAGTCTCGGACAGAAGCGGCAACATGAACAGCGGAAACCAAATGCCTACGCCCGAAGCGAGGCCAACGAAAAATCCCCGTTTATTAGCCTGCGGCCAATAGAGAATGGCAACGATGCCCGGCAGGAATTGAAGGCCCGCTGCGAAGGCAACCGTGCCCATTAGCTGTATGCTAATTTTATCACTAGGCAGGTAGTGGAAGGCGAAGCCTGCCCAAATCAGCGCGGTAATCAGTACCCGGCGCCGCTGCATAAGCCAGCGGTAAATATCCTTGCTCGCCGCTGGCTGTTGCAAAGGAAGAATAAGGTGGTTCAGGCACATATTAGACAGTGCCAGTGTGATCACGATGATTAGTCCACTCGCAGCAGAGAGGCCGCCAAGATAGGCAAGCAGGCTAATGCCTGGCCTGTCGAACGCCGCGCCAATGGCTACTGGAAAATACTCAACCGGAATGGTGCTGCCGCTATGGATACCCGCCCAGAGTATGGGGAGCACAGGCAGGCTCATCAGAAGGAAATAGAGCGGCAGGCCCCAACTCGCAAACGAGAGCGCGCCGCGGCCCGCGTTACCGTTAAACGTGACATAAAACATATGGGGCATCGCGACGGCCGCAGAGAAGAACAAAAGCGCCATGACATGGAATGAGCTGAAGTAATTGGTGTCTTCGAGGCTGCCCAATAATTCGGGCTGTGTGACTAGCCAGTCCTGCATCTCTTCGAAGCCGCCAAAGCCGCCAAAGATGGCGAACCCGCCTACTACTAAAAAGGCAAAGAGTTTAATCAGGGACTCAAACGCGATGGCCATCATCAGTCCGTCGTGTTGCGTGCGCCCTGGGCGTCTCGATGTGCCAAAAAGTATCGCGAACAACGTGATCAGCACGCAAAAGCCAACCGCGATTGAGCCGTGGGATGCGGCCGGCGATAAAAGGTCAGCGGTGTCAGCAACCGCGCGGATCTGCAGAGCGATAAGCGGTGTGACGCCTACTAGAATAACCAGCGTGGTGACCGTGCCTACCCACGGGGAGCGATACCGAAACGCTAAGAGGTCAGCGAGGGAGCTTAGCTGATAGGTTCTGGTGAGTTCGAGTAACGGCCGCAGCAACAAAGGCGAGAGCATAAAGGCCAAAGAGATACCGATAGAGTTTGCGAGATACCCATAGCCTTCGCGCTGTGCGCTTCCAACGACGCCGTAATAGGCCCAGATGCTCGCAAAAACGCCGAGCGACAACACGTAGACAACTGGGTGCCGAACAATGCGTTGAGGGATCCAGCCGCGCTCGGTTATGTAGGCAATGCCAAATAAAAGCGAAAGATACGCGCTTCCGAGCGCAATAAGTGTGAGTAGCTCGAAATTCATTCGGGTTCGTCAGTCTCTTGGTCGCGATGAGCCCAGCTTGCGACCAAAACAACAATGAAGGCTACAATAAAAGGGCGATACCAAAGTTCCCCTGCGGCATTAATCCAGTCGACTGACAATAAAAACAGCAGGTAGATAATGACCAGCAGCATGAGTATTGAGCGCGGGATGTACACAGGGGTGTTCTCGTTAGACTGACGAAGGAGCGATGAGTGTAGCCAATTTCGGCACAGCCTGTATATCCCAATGCTCGATGCCCCACGCAAGGATTGCTTCGACACCGCCTGTAACTAGATTTTTAGGAGGTGATAGACCGAGCAGTGTGAGGCATTGATACAACTGCTGATTTGAGCGTCTTAACTCAAGCGCCGGTGCGAAACTTTGTTTGCTCAGTTTGTCGCCGGCTGCGTCAACAATGACTGGAAGGTGCGCATAGCGCGGAGCGTTGTAGCCTAGGCGGTCCTGCAAATAGAGTTGACGAGGAGTCGAGTCGAGTAGGTCTATGCCGCGAACTATGTCGGTAATACCCTGAAAGGCATCGTCTACAACAGCGGCGAGTTGGTAGGCGATTAAGCCATCTTTTCGGCGGACGACAAAGTCGCCGACATCTGTGTTGAGGGTTTGGGCATAGGCGCCTTGGACTCTATCGTGCAGGGAATAGGTGTCAGACCCGACACGCAATCTGACGGCGGCATCGCTGCTGTCGGGATGTTTGTCGGCGTATTGAAGGTCGCGCGCGCTAAGCCCGTGAATACGGCAGTGACCACTGTAAACAGTGCCGTGTTCGCGCAATGCCGATCGCGTGCATTCGCAGCGAAAGCAGAGACCTTCGTTGGCGAGGATCATCAGGGCTGCGGCGTAGGCATCGAGTCTCTGGCTTTGATAGAGCACCTCGCCATCCCAAGTAAGACCGAAATGGTGAAGCTGTGTAAGAATTTCGTCTGCAGCGCCGGCGGGTTCGCGAGGTGGGTCAATATCTTCTATGCGCACTAGCCAAAGACCCTCATTGGCGCGCGCATCGAGAAAGCTGGCCACCGCTGCCAGAAGCGAGCCGAGGTGAAGTGGGCCTGAGGGGGAGGGGGCGAACCTGCCGACGTAGGAAGAGCCGGTCATGGCAGCCGTGCGACTAGTCAGCCTAGAGGCTGCCTAGCTGCTTCTCTTTGATTTCGTCTAGCGTCTTGCAGTCGATGCACTTGTTTGCGGTTGGGCGTGCTTCGAGGCGACGAATGCCGATTTCGATGCCACAAGAATCACAGAAGCCGTAATCGTCTTGAGCGATTAGCTCAATAGTACTGTCGATTTTCTTGATCAGCTTGCGTTCACGATCGCGCGTCCGCAGCTCGAGGCTAAACTCTTCTTCCTGTGTGGCGCGGTCGGCCGGATCGGGATAGTTCGCCGCGTCGTCCTGCATGTGATGCACAGTGCGATCCACTTCTTGCATGAGCTGGTTGCGCCAATCGAGCAGAATCTGCTTGAAATGCTCGCGCTGTTTCTCATTCATGTACTCTTCGCCGCGCTTGGGCTTATACGGGACGAAGTTCTTTAGAACGGGTTGCGTATCTGGGGTAGCGGTCTTGGACATGTGTTTCTTTATGCCTCTACAGGCCCTTGGCCTACGTAGTTGAAAGGTAACGCACTGTTAAATGGCGCATGCACTGCTTCTCTCATGCACTTGCCTCTTGCTTGCTGTTGGCTCTGGTCTTTCACCTAAGACCTTGAACACCTAGAACTGTAAAAGTCGATCATAGTAAATCACAGTAGATCATTGAAGCTACACGCGTATTACAGCCCCACCTCTGGCGGAGGACTTTTAAGGGGTCGGTAAACTAGCAGATTTCCCCCCCTTATGCACGCGTTATTGGGCGAGTGAAAAATTCGGCCTGCCTGCGTTTCATCCTGAGCTATTAGTAGGTGCAACGCTGGGCGAATAAGCCATTGTCGATTGCCGCTGTTAACTGGCCTAGCAGCGAGTACAATTCGGCTCTATTCCTCGCAACGCGAGGCGACCGCAGACGATAGAAATCAGGTGACAGTAATGCAGGAAGAACAAGTGGCTGAGTTCATGCAACCCCGAGCTGCACTCGCGAGTGTTACGCCTTTTAGGGTCATGAGCGTGATGCAGCGAGCGCACGAATTAGAGCGAGCCGGAAAAGATATTGTTCATCTAGAGGTCGGCGAACCCGACTTTTCTACAGCTCAACCGATTATCGATGCTGGGAAAGCTGCATTAGATGCGGGGCGAACCCAATACACAGCAGCGACAGGACTAGAGGCGTTGAGAAACAAAATCAGCGAGCGCTACCGCAAACAGCACGGGCTCGAGATCTCTCCAGAGAGAATACTGATCACGCCGGGCGCAAGCGGGGGATTGTTGCTGTTGGCCCATCTCTTGGTTGGGCAGGGCGACGGCATTCTTATCACCGACCCCGCCTATCCTTGTGTACGTAATTTCATCAAGCTCCGCGACGCCTCACCGCAATTGGTTCCAGTAGTGCGCGCTCAAGCCTATCAGCCGAGCGTGGATGATCTGATTGCTCAGCGGACAGATATCACGCGAGGGGTATGGTTGGCGTCGCCCAATAATCCCACAGGGACGATACTGGATCGCGCTCAGCTCGAGGCTTTGTCAACGTGGACTCGGCGTGAGGGGCTGCATCTGCTTGTCGATGAAATTTACCACGGCCTGCACTTTGTCGACGACCTGCCCAGCGTGCTCGAGGTTGATGACTCTGCCTTTGTCGTCAATAGTTTCTCGAAATACTTCGGCATGACCGGCTGGCGGCTTGGCTGGATAGTTGTTCCCGACGCGTTTATAGAAACCGCACGAACCCTCGCGCAGAATATGTATATCTCAGCATCGTCGCTCGCTCAGTATGCCGCGCTGGCCGCATTCGACCCGGCGACCGAAGTTATTCTCGAGTCGCGGCGGCAGGAGTTTAGGCGGCGCCGTGATTATATGGTCGAAGAGCTTACAGCCCTTGGGTTCGTCTTGCCGGAAGAAATAGCCGGCGCATTTTATGTGTATGCCGACTGTTCAAAATTCTCAAACGACAGTGAGGATTTCTGCAGGCGGATGCTCGAAGAGCATGGTGTGGCGATGACTCCGGGTACCGATTTTGGCGATGCCTCGGCGCGAACAATGCTGCGACTCTCATTCACAACAAGTATGGCTCAGCTGCAGGTCGCTATCGCCCGACTCCGCGCTGCACTTGCGTAGCGACGCAGCGTGTTGGGCATAGGCAGGGAGCTACCGTGATTTTTGAGCAGCCGTTACAAGAGGCGACTTTACTCCAGCGCTATAAACGCTTTCTTGCCGACGTTAGGCGGCCCGATGGAAGCGAATTCACCCTGCATTGTCCGAATACGGGGGCGATGACCCATTGCCAGGGGAAAGGCTGGAGAGTTTGGTACACCGACTCGCAGAATCCTAAGCGTAAATATGCCTGCACATGGCAGCTCGTTGAGGACGCTGACGGATGTTTCATTGGAATTAACTCGGCGCTAGCGAATAAGCTTGTCGCCGAGGCTTTAGACAAGGGCATAATAAACGAACTCGCGGGCTATTCTTCTCGGCGCACTGAGGTGGCTTACGGAGAGCAGCGCAGCCGCATCGACTTTTTGCTATCTTGCGAAGGCAGGGAAGAGTGCTACGTCGAGGTCAAGAGTCTGACGCTCAAAACGGAGAACGGCGTAGGTGTTTTTCCGGATGCTGTAACGACAAGAGGCCAAAAACATCTGCAAGAGTTAATGGCGGAAGTGGCGCATGGTAAGCGCGCGGTGCTGCTCTTCTGTGTGCAACATACAGGCATCGAACGGGTGAGCGTGGCGAGGGGGATCGACCCCGAGTATGCGCGGTTGATCGATGAGGCCGTGGCAGAAGGCGTTGAGGTCATCGCTTACGGAGTCGCTATCGACCCTGCTCAAAACACACTCATCCTTACAAATTCGCTGCCGGTTTTGCTTTGAAGCGCACGGCTTGTTTGCATGTCCCGCGCCGCTAAATAGCCGACGGGCGTTTAAGCACGGCTTCGGCAACGGAGACAACGCCGTCTGCTAGTTCGAATGGAACCGGCTGCAAATGCTTTCCACGGCAGGGGCCTACTAAGCATTTGCCAGAATCTATCTGAAATAAAGCACCGTGAGTTGCGCACTGAATGAGGGCGTTGTCTCCGTCGAGAAACTTGTCCTCTTCCCATTCGAGCGGCGTGCCCAAATGCGGGCAGCGATTCCAATAGAGGTGAATTTCACCTTTTTTACGCACCGCAAAAAGCCGTTTCCCCTCGATTTCGAAACCCTTAGCGCAGTCGTCTTTCAGTTCGTGAGTACCGAATAATTTAACCATCATACTTTCTAAACTCCTGCTAAAGGGATCTATTTTCCTGCTAACGCGGCGTCCAGAGCATGAGTGAAATCAGCAAGCAAGTCTGCCTCTTCTTCTATCCCGATGGAGAACCGAATCATCGAGTCTGAAATCCCCATGCTCGCCCTGCGCTCTGCGCCCATCTCGTAAAAAATAGTGTGTGCGACCGGAATCGCGAGTGTGCGCGTGTCGCCTAGATTGCTAGAAGATACAACGGTCTGCATCGCATTCAAGACGTCAAAGCAATCGACACCCGGCACGAGATCTATACTCATTATTGAGCCGAAGTTGCAGAATAAATCGCGCGCGCGCGTGTGCTGCGGATGCTGTTCGAGACCTGGATAATTGACTTTATTCACTGCAGGATGCGCGTCACAGAGGCGAGCGACTGCGATTGCGTTTGCGCAAGCTCGGTCCATTCGCAGCGGCAGGGTCTCTGAGCCTACGGCAAGATGGTGGGCCGCCTCGGGTCCGAGTGAGCCGCCCATGTCACGGAGTCCTTTCTTTTTGATCTGAGTAATACCCCACAACGAGACGTCTTGCCCTTTGTAGCTGTCATAGATGTTGGGGAAACGGCTCCAATCAAATAGCCCAGTATCGGTGATTGTGCCGCCCAGCGCGTTACCATGCCCGCCAATGTATTTGGTTAGTGAATTAACCACCAACGAGGCGCCCACCGCCTTGGGCAAGAACAGATGTGGGGACGTCATTGTGTTGTCTACGCAGTATACCAAATCACGCTGCTTACAAACCGCGCCGATTCCTGCGAGGTCGGCAATCTGTGTGACTGGATTGGCAATTGTCTCGACGAAGACTAGGCGAGTGTTCTCTTTGATTGCGGCTTCGACATTGCTAACTGCGGTCGCATCGACGAAGCTGACTTCGATGCCAAGCGTTTGCAGTGTGCCAAAAAAACTATTCGTATTGCCGAATAAAAAGGCGCTTGCGACGATATGATCGCCGGCTCGCAGCAGCGCAAGCATAGACGAAGAAATTGCCGCCATGCCGGTGGCGAACGCGGCAGTGGCAATACCTTCCTCCATAGCTGTGATTCTGTTCTGCAGGGCGGTTACGGTGGGGTTTAGTTGTCGCCCGTAATTGTAGCCGGCGCGCTTGCCTTGAAATACCTCAGCAAGTTCCCGCGCGTCGTCGTAGCTGTAAGCAACCGAGGTATGAATGGCCTTGTGCAGAACGCCATGTTCTGGCTTATCAAGACGGTCCGAGTGTAGGTTGGTAGTGGTGAATCCCTTCTTGCTCATCGAGGATGGCCTTCGGTTAGCGGTGATTATCTAAAATAGGCTTAAGCGCAGTCGCGGAGTAGGCAGACGCTTAACGCGTCTAAGTTTCGATTAGGCGCCATAGTTGATGCGTTTTATACACTAGCGGTGCTGCCGATTAAAGGGGTGTCAGCCAGTTCTAAGGCGTCGCAAAAAGAGGCAGTGCAGTAACCTCGCTATCAATCGAATCGACTCTGTGCCTGTATTCGACGCTCGAGCGATCATCATAGTTCGCTTCAAATTCGCGCTGTGTAAGGCCGTCCCTGCTGCCGCTGACCAGTGGAATAAGGTCTGCATCGACTTCGATTTTCTGGACCCTTGCCTGGAATGCGAGAGCAGAAGCTTCGCTTTCGACTGCAAGCTGCGCGAGTTTGATGCCCACCCTATTAGCGGTAAGATCCGAGAAGCTGAACCCCGATCGATAGCGCGCATCAAAAGCCTCTTTGCCGGTCGATATAATCTCAGCGAGTTGAACGCCTGCAATGGCCGCAATAGAGGCCGAATTGATGACATGCTGTGCCAGATCTTGGCGACGCCTAAGCCTGATTTCTGGCGAGTTGGGCGCGTCCGCATAGCCTGAAGAGAGAACCAGATGCGCCGACAAGGCGAAAAGCAAGGCGGTATTTTCTGTCTGTGGGTTTGCGCCCGCCTCACTTCTAGCAGCCGCGGCAGCAGCGAGAGGAGGGAGTATTTCACTTAATGCCACTGCTCGTTTCTCTTGCGGTAGGCCTGCGAGATACTCCCGCAGAACCGATCCATAAAAGGCGCTCGTCGCATAAATCTCAGGCGTAACCACAAGCCGCTGAAGATCCCAGCTAAGGTGGTCTAACGCCTCTCGATCGACGTGAAATTGGAGGACTGCATGCCGCTCGTTAAGCTCAAAGCTATCGAAAGCGCTGTTCAGTTCTTTATCCAGCGCGAGCAAAGTCTCCATTCTTCGGTGTGGCATGCCTGCGATTATTTGCCAGACGGCCCATTCGGCGACAGGGGCTGGAATCGGCAGATTGCCAATCTTAAGCTCGTCGATCTTGGGGAATGCCCCCGCAGGTTCGCTGCGAATAGTAAAAGCAATATTGAGGTAAGGGTTGATACCAAAGGCGTTATCGGTTGCGGCAAACACAGGAGTGCTTAGCTCAATGGCGAGACCGTCGGCTGCTAAGCCCACGCGCCCTACAATTTTTCGCTCGGGCAGCAGTAAAGGGAAGCTCGCGTTGAGGGCTGCCTCGAGTTCTTGAGCCGTGAGAATAATTCTTTGCCCTGAATTCTCTCTGGGGCGCACTGAGCCGCTTGGTTGCACTGAGTCGTCAATAGCGCCGAGCGCATTGGTCAGGATGTCCCCGAGGCCTAACGGTGCGCTAGAGCCCATTGGCTGGCGCTCTTCGATAGAGGGTTCGCGCTGAACCATGAGTAGGGCGACGATGAACGCTGCGCTAATCGCAGCGATTGTAAGGCGAGCGAAAAGTCGGGCAATCGATGGGTTTCGATGCTTAGCTTCAGCTGAATTGCCTTGGTTACTTCCCATGACGTGTCACTTTGTTTTGACTCGAGACGCTGCATTGTCACGACTTTCTAAGGCTCTGTCACGCGCCTTCATCGGCAGTGGTCTTGACCTGAAGCGTTGATGCGGCCCGTCTCCTCGCAGAAGTCTCGTGCTCAATGTCTACTTGACGTGCTAAAGAGTAGTCAACTCGTTGACTTTGTTAGCATAGAAGCGGCAGCTAGGCCTAATACGATGCTGGTCCTGATTGGGCCGCAGAGGCGATTTTGGAGTCTCTCCGGCTTTGATTAGGTAGGTACCTGTGCTACAGTCCGCGCCTTTAAATAAACAGTCCTTGTGGGGGATACTTTTCGATGGCGAGTACAACAATTCTAATAACGGTGGCACTGTCGCTGCTGGG